>JAABUY010000036.1_pt1 | contig 306868 bp, 162 predicted proteins | sample 5560271 | NCBI WGS metagenome assembly JAABUY01 (sample SAMN10711886, study PRJNA513374) | rock metagenome | isolation source: Antarctica rocks | place: Antarctica: Victoria Land, University Valley | reverse complement strand
GTATATAAGTTATAACTACTTAATACCTTTTATATATATAATATCTTTTATATCTTACTTATAAAGTTATATTAAGGTAATAGTAAGAGTATTATAAAAATTATATAAATAAAGCTTATAAATAATAAAGATAAATAAGAAGTTAAAGTTATTCTTAATTATAAAATCTCTTATAATAGACCTTAATATTTAGTAAAGTAGAAGGGTTAATCTTATAATTATAATTAATAGTTATATAAGTAGGACTTAATTAATATACTAGATATATTAGAAAGATTTAAGTAGGATTACTTTAAAGTATAAAGTTTATATTATATAAGAGGGGAAATAATTTCTATTAATATAAATAAAAAAGAAAAGATACTTAATATAATTAAACTATTAAGGGCGTTATAAGAGAGGGCTATTATATTATATTAATAGTAGTATTAGGCCTATTACTATTACTATTATTAATAATAGGAGTATCCTTTTTATTATCCTCTTCTTTATCCTTTATAATAGGAGGGAGGTACTCTTATAATATATTAATAAGGCTTTAAAAGTACTTTAAAAGGGGAGATAGAATAATATATATATATTAATAAAGGATATTAAGAATACCCTTTAAGGTATTTATAATATAAATAGTAATAGCTAGGTTAACCCTAGTAAGAGCTATAATAGTAGTAGGGGTAGAGGAGGTATAATAAAGGTAGTAATAATATTATTAAATAAGCCTATTAAAGGTTTACTAGAATTTAGTAAATTAAGGGAGGTTAAAGCTAATATTTAAAGTAGTTATAAGATTTAAAAATTAAAGAAGGCGTATATAAGCGCGGTAAGTATAAGTAGGGATCTCCTATTAATATTTAATATTAAGATCTTTATAATATTTATACTTTATTAAATTAAGGGAGGCGCGCGCGTAGGTTATCCTATTAAAAAAGTAAATAAAGCTTTAATTAAAAATATTAAACTTATAACTCTTTAAATTAGAATATAATATAATAAAGGTATATTATATAAAATAATATAAGAATAAGCTAGGAGTAACTTAATAGGGGAGGTTATATACTATTATAAATAGAGGGGGTAATAATAGTCTTCTTTTAATTAATAGTAAGGGTAAGTTTATTACTAAGGATTATTTATAAAATAACTACTAGAAGTATAAGGAGGTATAATAAGGTATAAAGGGGGTAATAATATAAATAAGACTTAAAAAGGACTTAATATAATTAATAAAAAATAAAGATATTATAATTAAAAGTATAATATTAAAGTTATATAAAGAAGGTATACCTTAAGTACTTAATAAACCCTTAATAGTAATAACTTCCTATTTACTTTAAAATACTAAGACTTCTAATTACTTTTATAATAAATTAATAAAGGATAATAAGAGGAAAATAGGAATATATTATAATATAAAGATTATATATAAGAGTAATATTTATAATTAATAAAATTTAATAAAATTATAAATTCCTTAAGGCTTAGCTTAAAGGGCCTTATAATTAATTATATTATTACGCTCTTATTAGAGGTATATTCTATTATTAAGGGAGTATCTTTTATAAATTATAACCTTTTATACTCTTAAAGCTTAAGAGCCTAAATAGGAAGATAATTATAAGGACTAGTTAGAAATATAATACTATTATTAATATAGTATTTATAATATATAGTAGTATTATACTACCCCTTTACCTATAATATATAAAGGAGGGAATTCCCCTTAAAGGGAAGGGTAGTAATTAGTCTTACTATTAATAAGAATAGAGAGTTCTATATATATATATATATACTATTTATAGTACTTAATAGCTACGTTATTATATAGTACCCTTATATTCTAATTATAAGGACTAGTTAGGAATATAATACTACTATTAACGTGGCGTTTATAGTATATAGTAGTACTACGCTACCCCTTTACCTATAATATATAGAGGAGGGAATTCCCCTTAAAGGGAAGGGTAATAATTAGTCTTACTATTAATAAGAATAGAGAGTTCTATATATATACGTATATATACTATTTGTAATACTTAATAGCCACGTTATTATATAATACCCTTATAGTAATGAATAAAAAATTATATTTTATATAAAGTATAACTATTTTAAATATATAATTATACCTTTTAAATTTATTAATATACCTACTTTATTTTAAGTATATATTAATAAGGCTTTAATAGGATTACTTAATATTATATATATTATTTATCTAAATATTATTCTTATTTATTCCTAATATAAAGAGTCTTATATTAAAGTTATAAAGGTTATATTATAATATCTTTATAAATTTAAACTTTATATTAACTTAAAGAAATATAAATTTATAATAATAAAAGTAGAATTCTTTAACTTTATTATTAATTATAATAATATATATATAAATCTATATAAAATAGATATTATAATAAAATAGTTAAAACTTAGGAGTATTAAAGATATTTAAATCTTTTTAAAATTTATTAATTTCTATTATTATTTTATAAAATATTATTCCTCTATTATTATAATATTAATAGACTATCTAAAAAATAATTATTTATATATTAAAAATAGAAAATTAATATTAAGTAATATTATAAGAGTAGTATTTAAGTAGTTAAAGTAACTCTTTTAAAAGGTATTATTACTTATATATTTTAACTTTATAAGAGAAATTTAATTAATAAGTAATACTTTAATATTAATTATTATAACTATTTTATTATAAAAGTTCTTAATTAATAATAAAGGGGTAAAGGTAAAATAGTATTAAATTACTTTCTATTCTTATAAGTTATATTTAGTAGAAACTAGATATAAGACTTATAATTAAGAACTACTTATAATTATTAAAATATTTTAGGTATAATGGTATTTCTTAAAAGGTAGCTTATATCTAATTATAATAATTATTAATTATAATAACTTAAAGTATTTCTAAATAATATTATTATTAATAAGGAGATAAGTATATTAAGTAATAAAGCTTATAATATATAGCTTTAAGATATACTATTATATAAATATTAAAAACCTAGCTAATACTCTATTAAAGTAGCTAAATTTTATATTAATAATAAATAAAAAAGATACTTATCTATTAATATTATAAAATAAGTTTTAAAAAAAAGCTATATTCCTTTTAATAAGTATTATATATATAATATTTATAAAGGTTTATAAGATAGTAAGGCTTATAATTATAAATAATATAAAAGGTTAAAGATAGGGCTTAAAAGCCTTATACCTTAAATATAAGAGAGAGTAATACGCTCTTAAGGATATAAAGTAATATAAGTAATAGCTTAAACCCTATTATAAGGTAATTTAATATTAATTAAATAGTACTTAAAAGGTATATTATAATTATATTAACAATAATATATATATAAAATAAGTATAATAACTTAATATTAAAGATATTCTAATATCTTTAAAAGGGAGATATTATAACTAATTTATAATATAGAAAGAAGATGCATTCTCTATATAGCAGGAAATCTACCTAAGTACATAGAGTATAGAAGCCTTCTGTAAGGAAGGCGCGCTAGGTAAATAATAATAGCGATAATAGTAAATACCTATAATAGACACCTATAATAAATAAAGCTATTATCCTAATAGTTATATATATTAGCTATTAGTAGATACTACCTTATATAATTAATATATTAATTAAAAGACTTTTAATAGACTAGTACTTAGAGTAAAAAGATATAATCCGATAAGGTAAGAAATTTTACTATAAGGGCAAACTACTATTATTACTAACTATCCCCTAGCTCCTACCTTAGGCCCGTTTACCTCCTTATATACCTAGATAAGCTCTAGTATATTTGATAGGTAATAATCTAGTATCTATTAATTATCCTCTAATCTATAGCCTAGCTATCTAGTGAGGTATTAAGTAGACTAGCTATAGCTATAGCGAATATAGTATTTACATAGGAGGCGTTTAATTTTATACTTAATATCTCTATTAATAATAATAGGAGGGGTAGGTAGGCGGTAGTATTAATACGGGTTATCTACTAGATTAATAGTAGGTTTAAGATAGGCTATTAAGATAATATTATAAATATATATTATATCTAATAATTCTAACTTATAAGCTAGATAGCCTACTTAATTAAGGACCTTAAAGGGGCTAATATACTATTAGCTAAGCTTCTTTATTATTATACTAGGAACCCTATAACCCGCTAATATTAAAGAATTTTACTATATACTTCAAGTTATAATAGTCCTTTATCCTAAGTAAGGTAAAAGTAATAGCGTCGTTTATATTAATATAAGATAGTCTATATTCTATTATAATAATAGGTACCTAAGGTATTCTTATAGTTAAAGGGGTTACTTTTATAATAGGTAATAAGGCTCTTATTAGTAAGGTGGTTATTATATTTACTTACCTTATTAATAGTCTTATTAGTAAGGTAGTTATTATATCTACTTATATATAGTCTACCTTAGGCTTTAGTAGATCTAACGCCTCTCTTATTTAAAATCTATAAAGTACTTTAGTAGGTATCTTATTTATAAATATATATTTAGTAGAATTATTAAGAGTAGCTATTGTTCTTAGAAGAATAGATAGCTATAAAGAAGCGTATTTAATTATAGTAATATAATACTAGAGGGCTATCTTAGTAGTCTAGTTTAATTATTCTAATTAACTATTAGTCTAAGGGTACTAGGTAGCTAAGTAAAGTAAATTAACTTTTAAGTAATAAAAGATACTTTATTATAGCTATATAATAAATTTCTAATTATAGTCTAAGATTATTACTTAAGGTAAACCCTAATTAATCTCTACTAACCTATTAAGTAACCTAATTACCTAATCCTTTATAATTTATATTATTTTACCTAGAATAAGCGTAATTACTTTAGAGAACTTATATATAACTATTAAAATACTATTAAAGCCTTTTATAATTAAGGGAAGTACTAGGATAAAGTTAATAGTAATTATATAAAATAGCTAAGTAGGTATTAGAATAGGCTATAATAATTTATATAGCTTATATTATAATATTTAGTTAAGTTAGTATTACGGGTAATACTTAATAAACTTATAAAGCTTCTTAGATAGGTTATAAATATATAGGCCTTTAATAAGTCTTTTATATATATAGGTATAGCCTAGATATCCTAATTTATTATATATAAGCTTAAATACTTCTAATTTTATAATAGATAGAATATATAAATATAGCCCCTATTTATTATCTTTAAAATATAAAACCTAACTAATAAATTTATAAGTTAATAAAGCGCTATTATTACTAAGGTCCTTATTTTACTTAACTATTTAGATAACCCTTACCTATTAAGGCTTATAATAGCTAGAGATAAGTCAGTTATAAAAGGGTTTACTTATTTCTACTAAGCTAATAAGGAAGTATCTTATAAATAAGGTATCTAATTTACCTTTTATATCTTACTATAAATAATATTTACGGCTTACTAGTCTTAATAAGGTATTAGGTACTACGTTTACTTTACCTAATTTATAATAAATATCTAAGTAAAATTATTAAAGATATTCTAATACTCTAATAAGGCGAAGATTAAGTTTTTTAATTAAGACTATATTTAGGCTTATTTACCTTACTATTAAAACCGCTATTAAATAGTTAATATAAACTATAATAATAGGCTTCCGCGTAGCCTTAATTATATAATAAACTTTCTTAATAACTTATACTAACCCTATAACTTTAAGTTTAATAGCCTAATACCTAGTCTTAGCGTTAGTAAGTAAATAACTAAGAAATAAGATAGGTTACTAAGATTTTTACTTAAGGAACTTAAGTAACCCTACTATTATAGTTATAAAAGAAGGGCCTTATTTATAAGCATCTTTAATAATATAGTAGATAATAGCTTTAAAACTAAAATTCTTACTTATATCTAAATTAATAAATAGTTAACGCTACTTATTAAAGTAGTAGAGGATACTTAAGGAAGTAAAAAGCTTTTATAAATAGTAGAAGGTATTTAATTCTTTAAGCGTAGGTATTAAAACCTTTAATCTACTAGCTATTCTTTTATATATATTACTATTAATATTAATTACCTTTATAAGTAAAGTCTTATATTATAGTAAAGGCTTTATAATAGTAATATAGAATATTATATACTATATATTATAGCCTATTATACTAAGGTATTTCTTAAGCTAACCTAGGGGATCTAGGAATATAAGTATAATAATTATAGTAAGTTTCTTAGCTACTATTAATAGCCTAAGTATATCTACCCTTTACCTAAGTAAATAAATAGATAAGTATCTAAGGAATAATTTTTTAGGAGATAGGTATATATTATATTTATCTAATTTACTAAAGAATTTATAAAGGTACTTAAGATATCTATCTAGTAAGGTAGAGAAAATTACTATATTATCTATATATATATAGTAAAAGTAATAAAGTTCCTAGAGTATAATATTATTTATTTATTAAATATATACTAGAGAGTTCCTAAAACCTATTATAAGTATATTAAATATTTCTTAGCCTTTATAAGAGGCTATAATTAGGTGGTACTAGTAGTCCTACTTTACCTACTACTAGTAGAAGAAGCTTACCGTATTAATAGTTAAAATATATAAAGTACTCTATAATAAGGTAAGTATTTCTAATTAAAGAGGAATAAGGTAGGTATTAGGTATTATAATCTTATTTAATACTCTAATATTAATAATAACTTAGCCTTTTAAGCCGTTAAGCGTATTTTTCTAAATAATAAAGTAGGAGAAGGAGAATAAAGTAGACGTATTTATCTATTTAAGTCTCTCCTAAGAATATAGTTTATTATATTTATTATTAATTACCTCCTTATCTTATTAACTAAGAGGGTATACGCGTACTTAACTAGGTTTATATAGATCTTCCTAGTTATTAAGTAAAGAGATTTTTATATATTATAATTTAGGAATACTAATAATATTACTAGTATCTTTCTAAAGATTAAGAAATTTATTAACTACGGTAGTAATTAGAGTAGCTACCTAAGGTATAGTATTATAAATTATAACTCTAGTAGGATAATATATCTTAACTAGTATATTAAGGGCCCTATTTACTTACCCTAATAAGGGGGATCTTACTATAGCTATAAAGGCTATTATAGTAGTAAGTAGACTATATATACTAAACCTTACCTAGCTAGTTATCTTAGTAGGAGGTTTACTTATAAGAGCTTTACTATTAGGATTAATAGGAAAGTAACTAGCTAGCTTATATTTAGCTACTTTACTAAGGACCTAGTTACGTATAAGTATAATAGGGCTATTAATATTATTATAAATAAAAACGAAAGATATTACTATATCTATAATATATATATATAGTAATAGAGTATTTAATACCTTAGGTTTAAATATAAAATTATAGTCTTAAAGTAATTTTAATATTTAATACTAAGAGCCTAAGATTAGTATAGTAAAGTTATTATAAGCTAGTATAGTTATTTATTTCTTAGTAAATACTAAGGTAGTAATATAAGGACCTTAACTAATAACTATAATAGGAATTCTTATATTCTAATAGGATCTAATTTTGATTAAGTTATCCCTAAAGTTAATAACTATTTACTTAGGCTTTAAGATATTTATAATAATAAGTACTTTAGCTAATAGATTATTTATAATATAGAATTTACGCTCTATTAAGGTAACTATTCCCTTAAGGCTTTTAAAGAATATAGGGATCCTAGTAAATTTACTAGCGTCGTATTTCTTATTACTAATACCTGTTACTATTATAAGTATCGGTATCTTTTCTATTAAGGCCTATAAAAACCTAGTAAGCAAGAAGCCTTAATTAATTAGGCTTACTTAAGTACTAGTATTAGTATAAATATAATATTTAATACTACTAGAAGAGAAGGTAACGGGTACCGTAATATAATAATACCCCTGAAAGCTATACCCTTTAACAGTAATATTATTAGAATTAGAGCGAATAATAAAGGATTTAACTAATAGTTTACTTAGCTTACCTAATCTACTAGAGGTAGATATTGTAGAAGGCTTCGCTTTAAGATATAGCCGGATTAGATATATCTATATAAAGTATTATTTAACTTAAATATAGAGGTATAAGTATAATATATTAATTTAAGTAATTTTAGATTTATAAAGTAGTTCTCTACTATATTATTAATACCTAATTTATTAATAGTAGTAGAGCCTAGTCTTAGTCTACCTATTAATCTACTTAAGACTAATTAATACCTTAATAGTAGCCTTCTTTATAAGCGTTATATTATTCCTACTTATTAAGGACCTTATTATTATTACCTGCCTTATCCTTAGTAGTTACCTAATAGGCCTAGTTATTATACAGACGCGGAGCATTATAGGTATTTACTTAAAAAGGCTTATTCTAAAAAGGTAGCTTATAGTAGGGATTTTTATTATTAACGTTATTTTATAGAGATATCCCAGCTATTATATTTATATTTCCGCTAGTAATTTATAACTATTAGCGACCTCTAGGTAAAATCCTTACTTAGATATTTTATAATTACTATTAATTATTATTATTATAGTTCTATAAGTTATAAAAAGGATTACTAAATAGCCTATTTCTATAAGAATTTAATAGGTTATTATAAGGTCTAAAATTATTATTATATTAGCTATTCTACTAATATAGATTTAAGTTAAAAGGAGGATAATTAAAATTAGAATTCTATTAACCTTATTTACTACCTTATAACTATTACTTATTTACTTATAACGAGGACCTTATTATATCTATAGAAGGCTTCCTATATATATTAAACTAGATATCTTTCTTATAATAAAGCTTTATAAGAAGGCTACTAATAGTAGACTTTTTAGTTAGATAAGGTAAAGTCTATTATAATTCTCTATCTATATATTTATATACTAACCTAACCTATATATCCTTTATAGAGGTAAAGCTAGTATTTTTACTATTAAGAATAATTATATTAATATAATTAGCTAGGTTATAATAATTTCTTATATCTTTAATTATATATTAGACTAATTTAAGTAAAGCTAGTAACTTACCTAGGGAGTTATAGAATCTTACTTTAAGACTCTTATACTATTAATTAATACTATTAGAATTATTATATAAGCTAGAGTAGCTAAGTTTATTAAGCTAATTAGTATACTATTTATTAATAGTACTAAGTAAGTAGGAGTTTATATTCTACCTTAAGATAGTAGGATCTATATTAGCCGCTTTAACTTAGAGGTAGTTAATAAAGTTAAAGATATTATAATAGATATTATAATTATCTTTTACTTTAATAGGTATTACCTATAAGTCGGGATTGAAGTATCCTAAATTATAAGGCCTAAAGGTAGAAGTAGATAAATAAGGTCCTTATTAAAGACCTATTATAATAGGCTATAAATTACCTAGTTATATCTAATTAAATATATATATAGCTTAGGTAATAATACTAGCTATTTTAATTTACTAGGCCTTTAAGAAGGTAGTAGTAGCTATATATAGTACTAGTATTAGTATCTTAAATAGTAAGGGTATTAAGGTAGGTTTAAAGCTTACTAGAATAATATTTATCCTCTTAAGCTTAATACGCTAGACTTATATATTAATATTAAATCTATATTTATTAACTACCTACTTAGGTAGGAAGCGTATTATAGTAGTAGGTAATAATACTTACTTAGTACGCCGTAAGGTAGTAGACGTAGTAGATAATTCTAGGGTATTATTATCCTTAGAGTTAAGAGGTAAGTCTTCTAGTTATAAGTAATATATAATAAAGAACTTAAGTACTCTCTAAGACTTTATTATAAGCTTATTAGTAGTAGGGCTACTACTCTTAAGGAATAAATTAATCTTATATAATTAATAGATTACTTAATTAAGGAGTACTAGATTAGGAGCTAGCTTATTAATTATATACTACCGGTAAGGTAGAAGTAAGTAGTAGATATTACCTTTTACTTTAGAGAAGAAGCGGTAAAGGTAATAGTAAGGGACTAGGTAAATATACTTAGATATAATATTTCTTAAGGTAATAAGGTCCTTATCACCTTATTATTTAATGCCTTATTATTAATAGACTTACTTTAATAGCTAATAGACTAGTAGCCGTAGTAGCTATTTATCTAATAGCGGGGATAAGATAGTAGGGAGCAGAAGACTATTAAGGACTAGTGCCGTAAGGCTAGTACTACTAGAGCTAGTAGTTCTTATTAATATAATTATAGTACTTAGTAATATAGAATAAGATCTATAATATTACTACTATATATTATAACTAATTTATAATATAAAAAGAAGATATATTCTCTATATAATAGGAAATCTACCTAAGTACGTAGAGTACGGAAGCCTTCTACAAGGAAGGCGTACTAGGTAAATGATAATAGCGATAATAGCAAATACTTATAGTAGGAGATAAGAATATTTATAATAAGAAATAATTCTTAAAGTCTTAAAATTATAAAAAGGCTATTAATATATCTTAATTAATAAATGAAATAGGGGTCTTTTATAAAGGTAGTATAATTTTTATGCCTAATAATAAAGTAATTAGGTAAAAAAATCTTAAAGCTTTATTATAATAACTCTTATACTAGCTACTATTTATAAAAATATATATAAAAGCTTATTAAATAGAAGTTCTATTAGAAATTAATAAGGTAAGATATTTATAATTATATATAAGAATATTTAACCTATTAATTAATAAAGCTATATAAGTATATTATTTATAATATATTATTATTATTTATATACTTATAAGACTTTTTTAAGAAATTATATAAAAAATTATTATAAATCTCCCTTTAAATAAATAAAAGGAAAGTATTTATAATATAATTCTAATAGTTATAAACTATTATATTAAGGTAGCTAAGTATTTATTAATTATAAAAATAATTAATACTATTAGTGTTATTAATCTATTATATTATAAAATCTTTTTAAAATTTAATTAATTTAAAGGTATTATTAATAATTAAGAAATAATATTTAAAAGTAGCTTTTAAGTAATTATATATTATTATATTAATATAAAAAGAAAGCTTAATACTACTTTCTATCTCTAAATAGATAATTAAATAGAGAGATAGAATAATATACTTAAATAGTATTTATACTATTATTCTACCTAGAGATAAAATAATTAAGTAGAGTTACTTTATCTAGTAAAGTTTATATATAATTATATAAAGTATATTAAACCTAGGCTACTTTTATATAAGGCGCTTTATAATTATTTATTAAAGCTAGATATAAAGCTTTTAAAGCTATTATTAAAAGAAGTCCTATTAATATAAAAAAGGGTTAAGTTACTTTAAAAATAAAAGGAAGATTTAAAATAATACTTATATTAAATATAAGTTATATAAGTAGAGTATATAAATAAATAATAAAAGTAAAGAGTAATTAAAAAATTATTATAGTATTATTTAAGGCCTTTTAAAGTCTTTAATTATATTAATAATTAAGTATATAAGCTAGTAATAAGATCTACTTATATATAGTACTAGCTACGAACCTATTATTTATTAATAGAGCTAAGAGGTCTCTAGTCTAAATATAGTTAGAATAAAACTAAGATATTACGTAGTAGTAGAGCTCCTTATATAGAGCTTTTATACGCGTAGTAAGCGCGCCCTTAGTATATATAATAATACCTACCTTAGTTCCCGCTAGTAATATTAGCTCTACGTATAAGAGACTCTAGGTTAAGAGATAGAAGGTATTATACTAAGTAAAAAAGCTAGAATAATAGGCTAGGGCTACCCCCCCTAGCTAGGAGGATTATAACTACGCGTAGGAGTAGGAGTAGTAAACTTATAACTATAAGTATAACTAGCGGGATTTTAATATAATCTACTTTCTCTTATAAGTAAATTATTATACGGCCTAGTACTAGGAAATAGTAATATAATAGTGGTAATAAAGTATATTTATACCCCCCCCCCCAATAACTATAATAGCTCCCTCCTACGTATAATAGAAAAGATATATAATAATTCCTAGTAGGAGTATTATAAGCCCTCTATAAGAGAGGAGTAGCTAGGGTAGTAGTAGAATAGTAAGAGGGCTAGTAGTACTTATTAGTTTAATTAAACTATATAAAGAAGAGTAAGAGGGTAATTATAGGAGTATAGACCCTTTAAGAGTAGAGAAAGGGGCGTAGCCCTAATAAGAGAGAGGAGTATATAGATTTTAGGATCTAATACTACGTAGTATAAAGTATAAGGGAGAGGATAGTATATAATATTTAAAGGCCTAAAAGTAGTATAATAAATTAGGTAGGTAAGAGAGGTTTTCTTCTATAATTTACGGTTTCCTCTAAAAATTAGAGTTAGAACGCCCTTATTAGCTCTAAGTAGCTAGATAGTAGAGTATAAAATATAAATATAATAAATATAAATTAAGTATATAAATTATAACTACTTAATACCTTTTATATATGTAATATCTTTTATATCTTACTTATAAAGTTATATAAAAGTAATAATAAGAGTATTATAAAAGTTATATAAGTAGAGCTTATAAATAATAAAGATAAATAGGAGGTTAAAGTTATTTTTAATTATAAAATCTCTTATAATAAACTTTAGTATTTAATAAAGTAGAAGGGTTAATCTTATAATTATAATTAATAATTATATGAGTAAGACTTAATTAATATATTAAATATATTAAAAAGATTTAAGTAAGATTACTTTAAAATATAAAGTTTATATTATATAAGAGGGAAAGAGATTTTAATTATTATTAATAAAAAAGAAAAGATACTTAAAGCTATCAAAGGTATTATATTAATAGTAGTATTAAGCTTATTACCTTTATTATTATTATTAATAGGATCCTCCTTTTTATCTTTATCTTTATTCTTTATAATAAGAGGGAGGCGCTTTTATAATATATTAATAAGGCTTTAATAAGGCTTTATAATATAGAATCTACTCTAGTTTATATGTTTTACTTAGCGATAGCGGAATAGCTTCTACCTCCCTAATACTCTATCATTCTTAATAGCCTTAATAGCTTTCTTAATTAATTAATCTATATAAATTAAAAGAGTCCCTATTAATATAGTAGTAATACTATATAAAAGGCTTTATAATACTAATTAATTATCTTAAACTACTAAAAATATTAAAGCTACCCTTATAGTACTAATAATCCCTAAGTCCTCTAGTAGTATAGAGAAGCCTGTTTCTTTATAATTAATCTATCTCTATTTATTACTATCTATTATAATAGCGACGAGCCCTAATAGTATACTCTACTACTATACTTGAGTATAATCTTATATTACTTTAACTTACTACTAAAGACTTTAATAGCCTCTTTTATTAAACTTTATATAAGTTTATTACTTTTTTATATTTCTTCCCTAAGATCTAAAAAGCCTTTCTTTAAAAGGAAGCTATTAAGGTAGCTTAACTACTACCCCTTAATTAATATCTTATTATATTAGTAAACTAAATCTATAAATTTATTTAGGATACTAGTAATATATATATATATATAAGGTACTAGAGACTATTAGCTATTATATTAACTATATTATTACCCGCTATAAGCGTCCCTTATAACTAGGGATCCTTAAATTAAGTAATTAATATACTACCTTAGTAGAACTATCCTTCTATCTATTTAATTAGGCTACTAATAGCCCCGCCTTTTAAAAAGTAATTAAATATTTTATTAAGAGTACTAAGTATTATTAAAGCCTCCTATAGCTCTTATTATATTTTATGAAGTATTAGCTACTATTAACTAGGAATAGTCCTAAGAGATTCCTATTAGTTAAATAACCTACTATATCTTCTACTCTTCCTCTATCTAATATTAAGTTACTTATAAGAATACCCTTAGTAATATTAAGTATTACGCCGCTAAATTTTAGTACTAATCCTCTAACTTATAGGACTTCTACTAAAGAAGCTATATATAAATAGCCTATTAGACTAGTATAATATCTAGCTATAAATAAGAATATAGGCTTTACTAAGGCTTAGCGTACTAAGCTATAAGAAACAATCACTAGTATTATACTACTAGCCCTACTACTAGCGCTAGGACCTATAGATCCTAGTATACCTCCTAGAGTACCTTATAATTATAGCACTCCCCGCTTTAACCCTAATAATATTAGATTTTTAATCCCTTTTATAATAATAAATCTATAAATACTACCTCTAATATTAAATATATAGGTAAGACTACCTATTTCTATAATATTTATATATTTATAGACTATATTAAGGATATTATTTAAGTAAGGGGTAATCTTATTATTTATATAAACCTTTAACTATATCTCTAAGAAACTACCTAGGGATAGTATACTACTAAGCTTAGAGAAGGTAATAAATATCTTATTACTTATAATATTAATATAATAATAGAAGGCCTTATTATATTAGTATAAGCACGCTAATCTATAAGAAGTATACTATATAAGATACTTCCTAATAGAGAGAGCCTTAGGAATACTCTTAAACTATAATAAGAGTAGCTAAGGATTTAGAGATTAAGTGTTATAACCGTAATTAATAATATAGTAAAGTAGTAAAGGTTGTAGAGAAGGGAAGCTTCTCGCAGGCCTAAGACGTACCTGCGGAAGGCTTCCGCTCTCTACGCTACTAGCTAGCTATATAGCGATAATTGTAATAGATACTAGTAAATAAATAAAGCTATTATCCCGATAGGATTCGACAGTAAAAACATTAGTAAAATAACTACTTAGGCCCTAAATAAGGCCCTTTATACTATAGCCGATTAATTACTATTAATATTATTAAACTCTATTACTAAGTTAATAGCGTTTCTTATTAACTCCCTTTCTAATATCTAGTAATCTTCCTTAGGCCTACTATTCTTCTACCTAATAAGGTATTTAGTAGCCTATCTACGGCTATAATATATCCTTCTCTTATTAACTAGCCTTTTAATCTCCTATTCCTCCTTATCTTATCCCTTAATAATAACTAGTACGGTAGGGCGTCGACGCTAGTATAGGTTATCGGCAGGGTCTATAATAGGCTCTAGATTGGTAATAGATATAATATTATAGATCTTTATATTATTAGGGAGGGCGAGTTTATAGGCTAAGTAACTAACCTATCTAATTATACGAAATAGGCTAACTAACTATTAACCTATTTTCTTAGATAAGATAGCTAGAATATAGTAACCCCTATTAAGATAGAGATATACTAGGTCTCCTACCCTAAAGTATATTAGAGTATAGTAAGTATTATAGTAGTCCTTTATCTTTATAACTATAAAGGTAATAGCGTCCTTAGTATTAATATATAAAGGTCTATATTTACTTATATTAACTAGTTAGTTAGGATATACTAGTATAGCTAATATTTTATAAATAAGGGCCTTATTATAAAAGCCTTTAATAGGGTCTTTAAGACGTAGGAGATCTAATAATTCCTAAGTCTTAAATTTATATAAGACTTATATAGGAGCTAAATAAGAGGAGCTATACTTAGTAAAGTTATTTAGTAAGGCCGATATTCTATTAATAATTAAAGGCTATTACTAGGAATTATCTAGCGTAGTAATATAATACTATAAGGCTATCTTAGTGGTTTAATTTATCCGCTCTAATATACCGTTAGCTTATAGATACTAGGCTATTAAATAGAGTAGACTTACCTTTAATACTAAAAAGATCTACTTCTATAGTTAACTTATAAATTTTTAATCTTAGTTAGAAATAATAGCTCTTAGTATACTCTAATTTAAAAGTATAAGATAGTTAATTAGCTTAATAGCCTAGTCTTTCCTAGACTATATATTCTTACCTGGAATTAGGGTAATTACCTTTAAGAATTTATTAGTAACTAATATAATTAAGTTAAACCTATTACTTAAATAGGGTAAGGCGAGAATAAAATCTATAATAAATATATAAAATAGCTAGGAGGGTATTAAGATTAATTATAAAGACTTATAAGGTTAATATCTTAAGATCTAATTTAATTAATAATATAGATAATAATAGATAAATTTATAAAGTTTTATTATTATATTATAAATATAGAGTCCCTTAGTTAGATATTTATAAGTTTAGGTATAACCTAGGTATCCTATCTTATTATAAGTAAGTTGAAAGACTTCCTTCTCTAGTAGAGACGGGATATAGAATAAAGGCCTATTTTATTATTATTATTAAAATAGAGTAATTTGTTAACTACACGATACAGTAGCTTAGCAGCGTTACTACCTAAGGCTTTATTCTCCTTTACTATTAATATTAAGCGTACCTAACGCGGCTTAATAAGGCCTTTAATTAGATATTATTTAAAGTTAGGGCTTATTTCTATTAGACTAACTAGGAAAGCCTTTACTAGTATAGCCTTAAGTAAGTCCCTAGTATTAGCTAGGCGGTATTTACGGGTTATTAACCTAGAGAGAGTATCTAGAATAACATTAGACTTTCTAGGTTTATAGTAGATATCTAGTTAAAAATATTGTAAATACTTAGAGGTATAAATAAGATAAAGTTTTATTTTTCTACTAAGGTTATATTTAGACCTATCTAATAGGCTATTAATATAATAGCTAAATAATTAGTATAAATAATAGTTACCTATTTAATAGCCTTAATTATATACCTAATCTTCTTTACTACCTAGATAATCCTAGTAATCTCTAGCTCTATTAGCTAGTATTAAGTCTTAGCGTTAGTAAGTAGACGGCTAAGGAAAAGGATTAGTAGTTATAACTTCTACCTAGGGAAGTTACTTATAGAAGCCTTTATTAGACTTATAATATAGTAATTAAATAGCTTATATAAGTAATTACTATTTAAAGCGTTTAGTAGATAGCTTTAACCTAGGTTTTAGTTTAAATATTAATTCTACCTAGGTAATATATTTCTATTTATAATTTATAGAGGTTAGTAAGGACTAGTAATCTATACCTATTAGTTATTATTAAAGTTACCTTAATAGTTTCTATATAGTATAAAGGGAATAAATAGTTAAGTAACTAGATTCTAATTATTATAATTTAGCCTAGGAGCCCTACTACTATAATTAAAACTATTACCGCTAAATTAGTATAGAGGATTATTTAAATAAGATATATATACTAATCTAATTAAGGGTCTTAGTAATTATTATCTTAATAATTATTATAATAAGCGTCTAGCTTTATCTTAAAGCCTTTCTTAATAAGGCCCTTATTCCTATAAATATTAAACTAAGTATTCTTCTTATACCTAAGTTCTTCTAGAAGGTCTAGAATATTAGATAAGCTAGTAGGTAATAATAAGTCTCAGCGTAACTAGCTATCTATATACTTAAATACTAGGAGTACCTAGGCTACTTTAGTAGTAGCTATATTAGTATTCTTACTATTTAGGATAATACTAGAGATATAGTTAGCTAGATCTTATTAATTATAAGTATCCTTAACTATATATTAAATTACCTTAAAGAGACTAAGTAATTTACTAGGAGAGTCCTAAAAATATTCTTATAAAGCTATATACTATTTAATAACGCCGGTAGGGTTATTTTATAACCTAATAGGGGTAGTACGCGATAATTAGTTAGTAAACTAATTATTAGCTTTCCTAAGTAGATATAAGTCTAGATTTAACTATATAAGAGTTAGATTTATAGTAGTAGCTTTTACTTTAACTCTATTAGTAAAGTTAAAAATATTATAATAGATATTATAGCTATCTTTAACTTTAACTAGGGGTATATTAGGATCCAGATTAAAATACCTAATATTACGGGGCCTAAACTAAGGGGTATTAATTATAAGAGCTAGGGCTATAACTACTATAAGCTAATAGGTCTAACGCCTACCTACCCTACTATTTATACTCTAGAAAAATACTGATATTATACTAAACTTTTCGGGCGTAAAGCCTCTAATAGGTATATTCCCCTAGCTAGCCTAGCTATTACTATTATTATTTCCCCCGTTATCTACTATATTTAAAGGCTCTAGCGGATTAGGAAGTTCTAGTCCTATTAGGTAATTATAGATAGCCTCTTCTATTAAAGTTACTCTTATACCTACTAAGGATAGAATAGACTCTATTAGTATTAGTATTAGTAAAGTTAACCTTAGTAGTAAATAGATTAAGGTCCCTATTAGGGAGGTAGGTATTAAAGGAGGCTATTATAAATAGTACCTTATAGATAAGGTAGTTTTCTTAAAATAATAATTTACTACGCGGAGCTAGCTCTTATTAATAGCTTAATTAGAAGGCTAGGATATTTCATATATATTAAAGAGTCTAATAGGCTCTAAAGATAAAGATCTAGTATAGTATTATTATTCTTATAAGAAATTAGTAATATAGTTAGTCTAAGGAGGTCTAAGATTCCCGTTAATAATAAGTACTATTAGGAAACGGCTAATATTATTAATAATAATAGTAAACTTATACCTAGTATTAATAAAGTTATATAATTAAAAAGTAAGAATAAGGGTTTCCCTATTAGTAGCTAGGATAAGCGGTAAGTAGTAAGCGGGGAAATATCTAGGAAATATCTAAATTTACTAAGTAAAATACTAAGGTTTCTCTAAAATTCCTTATAATCTAATGAAATCCTAATACTATTAGGAGCTAGTAATATATAATAAATAAGGCCCTTATTAATCACGATTTTTAAGGAGACTTCCGTAGTTATTATTAATTATAGAAGGCTTCTTTAGCTAGCCTAAGCGAGTATTAAATAGATTAGGGAAAAGTGTATAGAAGACTAGTAAGGACTTATACCTTAAAGCTGGTATTATAATAGCTAGTACTATAATAGCTAGTAGACTATATACAGCTTATTAGTAGTTAATAGTACTAATAGTAGCTAATACGGTGTTACTACTATATATTATAACCGTGATTAATAATATAGTAAAGTAGTAAAGGTTATAGAGAAGGGAAGCTTTTCGCAGGCCTAAGACGTGCCTGTGGAAGGCTTCCACTCTCTACGCTACTAGCTAGCTACATAGCGATAATCGTAATATTAAGGTAATAAAGGATTATATTCTTCTTATTTAATATAGTCTTAATATAGAATTCTAGTATAATATTCCTAAACCTAGTAGTAATACTAACTATAATAAGTTCCTTATCGTATTAGATTATAGGAAGTATTAATAGTAGAACTATACCTCTTAATATTCAAAATTATCTTAGTAAAAATAGTATAGTAGGTATTAATCTCTATTTCAACCTTCTTAGTCTTAATTTTAGTCTTAATTATAATAGCCTTCCTAGTAGTTACTACCTTTCTAACTATAGTTATAAATTAATAATAATACTTACTATAATAATTAGTACTAGAAGCCTCTACTAGGCTATTAACCCTACTAAGGCTATTAATAGAGTAATTAGGGTATAAATATCTATACCCTCCTAGTATAACTTATAAGACTTTAAATAATAGTACCGGCTCTATTAAACGGGTCTAATTCCTTTAATAGGGCACCTTAATAAGGTCCTTAATATTAAGGGAATTAAAACTAGAACTAGAATTAAGAAAATTACTTTCCCTTTAAACTATAAGGGGAATAATAGTAATAGGCTCTAAGACCTCTATAAGTCTACTAGGCTACTACTAAGGAAGCCTCTAAGGAATAGCCCTCTTAAAGCCCTTAAGGTTATAATTAGGAAGGACTATACTAAGATTTTACTTATAAGCCCTCTAATCTTTACTAGGAAGGTTCTTATAAACTATCCTAGGAAGAAACCTTATAATATTATTAAGTATTAGTAATAGAAGATATTAAGGTAGATAATAGTTATAACCTTAGAAACTATTTCTTTATAACTAAGGTAAGTACCTTATATAAAAGGGACGTAGACTTTAATATCTTTTTTTACTACTAGTAGTTATTATAGACTACTCTTACTTTACTAAGCCTTATTAAGGATTTATCTTAGTAAGACGCCTTAATAGGCTTTCTATCTTATAAATAGATAGAATATTAATTAATATACCTCTAAATAAGACTACGCCTAATAAAATCTAGTATAATTGTAGTTATAATAGCTAATATAAATCTAATATTATTCTACTTCTATTCTACTTCTATTCTAGTTATCTAATTATATTTATAATATTAGTTTAAATAGAGTAAGAGATATATTATATTTTAGTAGTTCTAACCCTATTAGAGTTATTTAGAATAGTATATAAATACTAGTAATATAACTAATATTACTACTTTTATAAGCTAAATTCTAGTATATTAGTAAATACCTAATATACCTAATATACCTAATATACCTAATACTAGGTAGTAGGTATAAAAGGTAAAAATCTAGATTTTTACAGGTATTTTCTAGTAAATCTATAATATACTAGCTCCCTAGATTACTAATATAAGATAAAAAATAGTACTAGTAATTAGTATATAGAAAAATATAGGATAATAAGCTAGATACGTGTTTATTTACGTATTATAGGGATTACTAATAAAGTGGCTTAGGTAGGGTTTAAGCGCGTGTACGGGCCTATGTAAAATATTTACAGAACGCCGGCGGTTTAGAAGTCGCTAAATATTTCACTGGTTTTCTAGCAGCTTTAATTAGATATAATGCTAAGTCTTAGGCACATTCCATTGGAGTGATAGCATGCCAGTAACCTCGAATGATTCGAGTTCATAGTCAGAGGATTCTGTCCGCCAAGGACACCTGACCCACTTCAAGGCTACTAGCAGGTAAGGCAGGAAGACGCTTTGGGGAACGACTGCTGTTAGATCGGGCTTTGCGTGTCTGTTTGTTCACAGGTCTCAACTGCCCATCCACTGCACGGTGATCCCTCTCGAGCCTTCCCACACCCTGGTGTCTCCATATACTTGGAGGCTTGATGCCCAACTCGCTCATTTGACCCCATATATTGACGCCACGTTTGTTCCACCGCTCTCGCCTGTTGTCTTCTTCGTCGTCATTAGGCCTCCATTTACTTTTCAGTATGCGGCGTATGGCCTCCGGAGAGACCCTGAAATGTTCGGCAAGGACAGCGGTTGTGTATCGATCAGGGTATTGAGCGTTGAGGCTCCGAATGCCTTCCAAGGAGTCTGGTGAGATGCGTTTGCGTGGAGACCACCCTGAGCTGCCGAATTTTTCTGACAACGCTTTTTTCTGAATTTGCCAAGTTTTCCGATCACGTCGTTCGAACGGTGCGTGGTCTGATGCTTCCATAGACCTCTTCGCGAAGCTAGGAACCCAATTCAAGTTGTCACCAGATCTCTCGCGTAGGCCATCTCGCATATTAGACTTCTGGAAATTGGTCTTCGCACGTGATGAATGCTGAAGGCGATTGCCCTTAAGTAATGTCAATTTAGACATAGCCCCTCCGCACCTGTGGAATATCGACTCCCCCTTCACTGCATGACAACCTTTCGAGAAATTGGGGAAAACGAAGGCTCCTGAATAGGAACATGGTGTGCATTTGAGTTCATGAAAGCCCCCGGGCACACTGCATGCAATAGGAGTAGTACAAAGTGATCGCCGTCCTAATGCGCTAAGCGGGCGATTGTGCATAAATACTGCTGAGGTGCTGCATCCAAGGCTCACGATATTTGTTTTGTTCATCGTTGGCGCGACCGCGGGCCGACTTAGAAGGGTTCAGCTAGTACCCGTCCAGTCCAACGTCCAGCCCTGTAGAGTAGGGCTAATCGGCGCCCCACCCCTACTCGCTGTCGCTCCTAGGGGTTGCCACCCAAACGTCGGATTTTTAATATTCTATTTCAAAAGTATATACTTCTCGCCTTATAGCTAGCTAGTTATAAAAGTACCTTCTAGAAGTATAAATTACCTTCTAATACTAATAGTTCTATAGTAGAGAACTACTTTTATTACTATATTAGTCTTTTCTACCCTAATTTCCTTAATATATTTTTCTTAGGCTAGTATCTTTTTATTTATCTTAGCTAGTTACTCTACCTTTAATTAAGTTAATACTTATATCTAATAAATAGTTATCTAGCCTCCCTTCTTAATAATAGTACCTTTAAGTAACTTATATTCTTTCTTTATTATTATAGCCTTCTAAACTACTTTAAAGTCCTTTTTAATTAATAGTTAAGAATAAATATTATAATAGAACCTTTTAAAGTATAATCTATTAACTATTAAAAGGCTACTATTAGTAAACTAGAAACTAGTATAGAAAATTCAGAGCTGGAAAATCCGCTAAAAACGTATTTTTCAGGTAATATACTTGAAATAAATAGGAAAATTTTAGTTTTTTTTAATTCTAGCCTAAAAGTCCTAAATATAGAAAGTCTGGATTTAAGGCCTTAAATCCGTGATTTTCCTCTAGCGCTAGGAAGAAACAGGAAGCTTACTAGAGTTATAGCGGCTACGTTATTAACGCTAGCGTAATATAGGTTTTAAATACAGTTAACTCATATAATTTATATACGTGTAGAGTACTGCCCCCTAGCCTAGCCCTGTATTCTATACTTATATCCCGTCTACTATTAATTCTTACTAAGTACTAGTACTATTAACTATTAATAAGACTTAGTTACTTATTATAATTACCTAGTTAGTACTAGCTCTATATAGTTATTATATTATAGCTAATTAGTAGGACTTATCCCCTATTAGTCCTATTACCTTATATTTCTAAAAGTTACTAAATACGTATTTAGTAACTTATAGTATTATTCCTAGCCCTAGGGCTAATATATAAGCGCGCTAGTTATATATATATTTTCTATATATTTCTATATTATTCCACGTTCCTAGTTTACTAATATAGTTATACTACTTAAAACTTTCTTATTATCTTCTAAATATATTCTATATATATAATAATATTATTAGTAGTATATAATATATATCTTAGTACTACTAATAATTAGAGAGGAGTATTAAGGTAGATATCTTCTAATTCTATTATTTATATCTTTATAAGTACTAATTTAAGATTAAATAGGATAAATTTAGTCTTTTTAAAGGCTAATTTAATATTTTAAATTATAAATATCTTACTTCTTATCTATTTAAATATACTTAGTAAGTCTAGGTAGTTAAAATCTATATTTCCTACTTATATAACCTTATTAATAGACTTACTATAATAATATTTAAGTAGCTAAAAAGATTAATATCTAATAGTTAAGTAAAATTTATTAAATATAGCTTTTAAATAAATAGTTTAATATTAAGAGTCTTTACTATTATATAATATTTATAGGTATAATAGGAGTTAAACTTTTTAAGAATTAATACTTAGTATATTCTATACTAATAGTAATATAAGAACTTATTAAAATAGAGTAGCTATTTAAAGGCTAGCTTATTATTTAAATAGCTAAAAGGTAAGTAGGCTAGTATATAACTTAGTAGTAGGTTATTTACTACCTATTTATATAAGATGTTTTCTTCTTTTAGTATTAGGAATAGTTAGATACTCTTACTAGCTCTATTAATATACTCTAATAATATAATATAGTCTTAATTATCTATATTAACTTATTATAAAGGTTTACTCTTATTAAGTATTATAATATAATAAGTTATTTTATTACTAACTTAGTAGCTTATCTTATCTATATTTAAAATATTATAATCCTATATCTCTATTTTATTTTTCCCCCTCTTAAATTTAGGGTAGTAGTACGCGTATACCCTATCCTAGCCCGCGTATACTAAGTCCTAGTACGCGTATACCTCCCCCTATTTAGCCTAGCAGTCGGCTAGCGGGAGCGTTCCTAATAGTTAATCAAGCTTACCTAAGAAATATCTAAGTAGTACGGCGGAAAATTATCTGCTCCTTAACGCTCCGTACTTCTACTATACTATTATAATTATAACGACTACTTAGTATATTATAGATAGATTATACTAATAGTATATATATATTTATACGTAGTCTAACAGTTTAAAGGCCTTTAAAATCCGTCTATTAGCGGGAAAGTTATAGGTAATAGTATAAGTAGCCCGCTATTCTAGATAGGGGGAGGTATACGCGTACTAGGATATAGTATATACAGACTTAGATAAGGTATACGCGTACTACCACCCTAAATTTATTCTAGAGGACTAGTATATCTTATATATTATAAGTATTTTTTAAATAGCTACTAGAGATATCTTCTTACTATAATGGAATATATATAATTTAAGACCTTACAAGCGAATTACTACTTATTAGTTTATTAATAAGTCCCCTAGTTACTATTATAGAACTAGTACGAATATTAAAAGTCTAATAATTCTTTATATTCTACTTATATCTATACTAATACTCTATAATATTTTCTTTATAAATTATATTACTTAGCTTATTTCTAGGTACTTAATACTTTAAGAATATTTTAAATTAGTATAGTAGATTAGAAGATATATTATAATAAATAGATTTACCTATTAAATTAGTTTAATTATCTTATATCTTAGTAGAAGAATCTACCCTCTTCTAGTCTAAACTTACTTCTAGTCTAGCCCTAAGGGGCTAGCGTACTAGAACTTTTTATTTCCGTACTCTAGGGTTATATTCTAGGATTCTCTTAAGCTATATAACTATTACTTCTGTAGATTAATAGCTTAGCTACTTATAAGGAATATTTTACTATAAGAACTTATTAGATACTATAACTAATAAGTTGAATTATTAAAAGATATCTAGCTATCTAGAAAGTATAAGAATAGCTAAGTATATTATTAAGGAATATTCCTTAGTAGCTCTCTATAAAAGCCTTCTATAGACTATATTATAATAATATACTAGTAAATAAAAAAGATATTAATATCCTTATTAATAAGGTAATAGAATATTAGCCTTTAGTAAGGTATTAGGTAATATTCGTAAAGTATTAGGTAATATAATATTTAAGATACCGCGCGCTCGTAGTTATTTACTAGCTCTAAGGTATTTAATAATTCCTTTATATTTATCTATTAGTTATAATAGGCTATATAACCCTTCTATCTTACTAGATACTCTATTACTAGCTTATAACCCTTCCTAATAAGGCGCTTGTTAATTAGTCGCTATATTTTAAAGGATTTAGTATTATCTATATCCCTATTTATAAATATAGACAGTGGTTCCTTAAGCTAAAGGTAAGAGAATAGGTTATTTCCTAGGTATAACTCTAACTAGGTAATAGTAAAAATATTATAAATCCGCTAGTATATAAGTATACTTAAGTAGTATACTAGGTAGCTAATATATTTAAAGACCTTAAAGAGACTAATAAACTATTAGCTATATTTTGTACTAGCGTAGATAGAATAGAATACTTATAATAAAGGTAGAGTTTAATACTATCTCCTATCTAGAAGAACTAAGGCTGATAGTAGTAATTATAATAAAATTTAGAGTATATCTTAGTAAAGGCTATTATATTAGATACTTAGAGGCGTATTATATCCCTAGGAATCGCCTACCTATTATAGGTACTAAGATCTAATAGTTAATTTAGGGAAAAACTATAAGTAGTATTATTTAGGAATTAACTACTTAGGGTAGAAAGCGAGTTATTATAACTTACCTAAATAACTAGGATAGTAACTAGCTAGGAAGCTATATTTTCTAGAGTAGATATCTAGAATTATAAGGTAATTTCTACGGTTTAATTAGTATACTTACTAGAACTATTAATCTACGGGTAATAAGTAATTAAGTAAAGAAGTTTAATACTAAGCTTATTAAATAAGGTAGTCTAGAATTTACTTAAGAATTTATAATCTCTATTAAAGATTATTTACTTAGGGAGACTCTAATTAATTTTACGTAGTCTTTATAATAACCTATTAGCCTAGTCTACTATAATAAAGGTAGCTTTCCTAGGAATTAAAGTAAACTTTTAGGAATATTTATTTATAACTATTAAAATTATATTATAACTCTTAGTAGAAGTTAGTAGTATAATAAAAAAAATTAATTATTAATATATAAAAGGGTATTAGAGGTAATATAATAAGCTATAATAAATTATAAGGTAAATAGCGTAGGGTTTAATACAACTAGTATTATAAATAGTAGCTAAGGTACTCTTAAAACTTCTTAATAAGGCCCTTAATATATTATTACCTAGATAAAACTTTATAGTATTTAGTAACCCTAGTATATTTTAAATATATCATCTTAAGAAACCCTTAATAGCTAGTTCTAGAATATATAAGTAATTAGATCCCCTTATATTAAGCTTTTAAATAAGTCTATTAATAGCTTAATAGAAGGGAAGCTTTACGTAGTCTTCTACTTTAAGGTAGTTATTACTATTAAGGACCTTCTTTACCTTATATTATAATAAGTCTATCTTATAACTATTAAGGAGTTATTAATAGAGAAGTAGGCTAATCTTAATAAGACTAGTAGTAGTATAGGTATAGCCTTATAATATATTAAGTTTACCTTCTTTATTTATAACTACCTTTATAGCGGTAGTATTATAAAGCCTAGATAAGGTATTAGGAATAATATACTATTTCCTAGGCTTATAATAAAACTTAATATTATTAAACTACTAGATATATTTAAAAGTATAAATAAAGTAAAGGTTCAATTTAACTATAAATAAGGTTAATATAGATATTTACTATATAATTCTAAGTACTATACTATAGCTTATATATATTATAGTCTACGGTGTAAACTCTATTATATAGTAGACCTTACTTAGAACTTATATAATCCTAGCTAATTTAAGCTTAATAGGCTAATACTATATCTTAGTATCCTTTAAGAGATAACTAAGAAATAGAATATATTAAATCTAAAAATAACTAAGATATTTACTATCTTTAACGGCGCCGTTAATATAATATACTATTATATAAAATCTAAAAACCTTACTAGTATTAAGATTTATAAAAAGGATAATTTTCTTATTAAAGTATAATAGAAATATAGGAGATAATAATACCTTTTATAATACCTTAAAAGAGGTAAACTCTAACTTAAAGGGGTCTATTAAAGGCTTCTATTTTATAAAATTCTTTTATTTATTCCTTACCTTAGGGGCTAATATAAGTATAAGCGTTTTCCTATCTTATAAAGGCTTAGAGATAGTAGTATAATAGGTAATATAACTACGTAGCTAGCTAGTTATCCCTAAATATATCTCTAGCTAGGAAAGAGATCCTAGTAATAAGAGTCTTAATATAGTAAGAAGCTTATCTTTTATAATAGATAACTTAAAGGAATTAACCTTTTATCCTAGTAACTAGATTAGAGGGTATTTAAGGAAGGCTTTAATAGGATTTACTAATATACTATACCTTTATAAGACTATAAATACTTATTAGAGATACTAGATATATTCTTATAAAGTCCTAGAGTAGATAATAATATTATTAATATATACCTTAATAAATTTTTAGTAGGTATAAAGAAGGTAATTAATTTATTATTAGATATAAGCTAAAGAATTTTTATAACTTATAATAGTAATATTAAATAATTCTTACCCTTAATAGCTAATAATTATAAGCTTATAATAATTATTAGAGTATATATACTAATAGTAGAAAAAGCTAGTAGTATTAATAACGCTTATATAATTATAATCTTTTATAATAGAGATTATTTTTAATTACAATAGTAAGGTATAGATATTAGGGCGTATAATAGTATTTAAACTATAAATATTAATAACTACGCGGCCTTTATATTTTCTATTAGGTATAATCTTTTAAATAATAAAAACGGGGAAACTAAAGGGGGTAGATTTAATTATCTAGTAAAGTCTACCCTATTTATAGAGCTTATTAGAGGTATTATTAAGGACCTTCTTTAACTTAGTATTAAGGAGGTAGACCTTAGCTGTTTTAAGGACCTTTTATTCCTAATTAGACTTTAATAGAATTCTTATCTATTCCTCCTAAGGAATATCTATAAAACTACCCTCTTCCTAGAGTATTAGAAATTTATTAATAATATCACGTATTAGCTAATATCTATTAGAAATAGTAGTACTATTAAGTATAATAAAGTCTTTTATAGTAGGTACTACTATAATATTAGAAACGGTAGGCGTAAAGGCTTTTATAAGAGGTATTAATAGTAATACTAAAGGTAAAGGAGATATTAACGCTACTAGTCTTATAATTATAAAGGCGGTAACTACCTTATTATAAACTTTTTAAAGCTAGCTAGTTTAATACTTACTCTTTAAATAATAAGTTACTAATTTTATAGTATCCTTAATTCTAGATATTATATAATGATATCTATTAAATTTTAATTCTTAAATAGTTCCTAAATAATAATTTTAAGGTACTATTACTACCTTATCTCCCTTATATTTTTTTACTAATATTATTAATAGAGAGGCGTTAATAAAATAGGTATAAAGAGATAACTCCTAATAATATTAGGTTTAAAGAAATAGTTATAGTCTAGTAATAAGGTATAATAAATAGGAGTTTATATTTAGGAATTAGAGGGTATAATAGTAGTTTACTTAATGTAAATTAGGTATATAAGTAGCCTACCTTATACCTTTATTTATAATATACTACTAATATTATAACTATCTATTAAGGCCCTTAATTATAAGGCTAAGATATTAATCTTCTTGGGAATTATAATATCTATCCTAATAAGTATTTTTACCTTAAGGCCGTTAATAATATAAATCTCCTAGAGAGATATTATTATAATAGTATTCTTACCGTTATATTTCCCTAGTAGATAGAAGGGTAAAATAGTATATTTAATGATTATATACCTTATTAACCCAATACCTCTAACTATTATTAAGCTAGCTATTATACGAATTTATAAGTTAGAGATAGAAGCCTTTAAGTAGGCTTAATTACCTAGGCTAATACTATAGCTTATATTAAGGTATATAGCGTCTATTATACTACCGGGTAATAGCTTTACCTTAGCTATTATATAGTAATATCCGCGAAAGGTATATCTAATACCTATTTCTTTAACTAAGTTTATAGAAGACTTAATAATACCGACTAATTCTTTAATAGTAGCGGCGGTATTAGGAAACCCTAGCTAATTACCTAGATTATCTAGTAAAACCTAGGCGTTAACTTAGGTTAAATCCGGAAAACCTAGATAGAGTAATATAAATAATCTCTATCCTTTCCTAGAGCTATTAAGATATGATATAATTAGTATTTTAAGGTAAATAACTAGTAATAACGTTAGTATTAATATATAGGAGTTATACTTACTAGAGTAAAGTACTATTCTACCTTATTATCTTATTAAGGCTAGTAGTAATTAAGGTCCTTATTAGCGTAGTAGTTATTATACTTTAGAATTACCTTAAGTACGCTAATATCTTCTAGAGTCTAGGAAGACTTAGTATTATCCTAATACTAGGTTTCCTTAGTAGCCTAATAGGTTATACCTTAAGGACGGCGGGGTTGATATCTTATAAGATAACTTAACCCTCTTTTATATCTATATTATAGCTTTTATATCTATTATAGTATAGAAGGCTTCTATACTATACTCTAGTTATTCTTTAATAAAATCCTTAATAGTTAACTAGTTATATATATATATAATTAGCCTATAGCTATTAATTACTATAATAATAATAGTAATACTATTATAACTAATATCTTTATTAAGTACTATCTAACTACTTAGAGAAGTAATTATTTTTATTTTTATAGTACTATTATTATAAGTCCTCTAACTTAGGAAAGGTATCTATTTATATATAATACTATATATTAATAATAGTATACCTCGCTATTAAGGTCCTTAATAGTATATAAAGGTATTATACTAATATTATTATAAGACTATTATAATAGACCTCCTATTTATAAAAGCTATTTATAGAAGCCTTTACTAATAAGTATTCCTTATACTCCTAAAGAATTAATATTAAGGTAGAGAATTTTTATTAAGGCCCTAATAAATTTACTACTCTTCTTAATAAATCTCTATATCTTATTTTATAACTCCCTAAGTTAATTAAGAAATTATAGAACTCGCCTTTTAATTAAGTAATTTTATTTAAATAGGTTATACTTTTACTTCTATTATTAATAAATCTATATATTATATCATCTCCTTAATTATAAAAGATATCCTTAGGCTAGCTAGGATAACTAAGCCCTTAAGATAAAGTACTTATTTTAAATTAATATCCCTAGAGCTTAAGAATATTATTAAGAATTCTAAGCTATCTTAGCCTTATAAGTAGGCTATTAATAAACCTTTAGTTTATAAGGCTATCTCTTAATTTAATAAAGGAATAAAAGCCTCTTATAAGTATCTTATTAAATTATTATCTCTAGAGCTATCTTAAGTAATAGCTTAATAGTAAATATTTAATATTATATTATCTATTCCTAGTAGTCCTAGTATTAAATAAATATTAGTAGAAGAGATAATCTATAATTATTTAATTAGTCTAAAATTAGAATTAAAACTTAAATATAATTCCTTAAGAAGTATATTATAAAATGTTAACCTTAAAGTAACTATATAAGCTACTATTAACGCTAGAATAGCCTAGTATATCTAAGAGTACCCCCCTTAGCCTCTTTAATAAGGTCCTTCTAGCCCTCTAGATCTACCTAGCCTACTAGGCTAGACTAGCTAAGAAGGCTAGGCTACGGCGGATACTAGTAATTAAGGCCCTTTTAGAATCTAGGTAATCTAGGGTTCTTTAATTATATATATAACGGAAAATTATTAAGTACTAGTAAGGCTATTAAATATATTAATAAGGAGACTTACTTTTATAATATTTACCTTTTTATAGATTATACTAAGTAGATATACTCTTTAAAGGATCCCGCTTTAATATAAAAATGATAATAACTAAGTCTTTATAATTAGGCTCTTACCTAGTAGATAGGTTAATTATTAGAATATAATTAATACCTTATAAAGATAGGTAATAGTATTAATAAATAGGTAAGGCTTCTATTCAAAAGGTTCTAATAACCTTTAAATATAGCTATTAATATTATAATATATAATAGATTTATTATAAAGGATATAATAAATTATTAAGAACCTAGGAAATTTAGTATTAAGATACTTTAAGCTATTAAGGATACTAGGCTCTAACCTATTAAAGTATAACTTAATATTATTTATAATACCATTAACTTTAAATTATATTAAGATATTTATTATACTACTAATTAGACGACTATTAATAACTTCCTATTTAACTTAAATAAAGTAAAGTATAAGTAGTAGGCTTATACTACTAGGTATTATAACTCTAGTAGTAGTACTTTAAATAATTAATAAGGTTATATATTTAATAAAGGTAGACTTATAAGGTAATATAATTAGTATAGTTTTCCTAATAGAGTAGGCTACTAGCTATACCGGCCTAGGAACTAGCTATATAGTAATACTCGTCTTTAAGCTCTACCTTTTTAAAATAATTAAGCTTACTAATAAAATTAGTAGTTACCTTACTAATATTATTAAATTACTCTATAAATCCTACCTCCAGCTTAAAAATTATAGATTATAGTAAGTCCTATAAATAAGTTAGATTTATAACTACCCCTTTACCTATACTAACTAGAAAGATTTAGATAAGGCTAAGGGCGAGGCTAATTTAATAGGTAAGCGGGTAGTTAATTATAAGATAGCTACTAACCTTATTTCTCTTCTTAAAGGGCTTATTAGGCTTCTACTAAGGATATTATAAAAGACTTTTATAAAGGATCTAAAGAATTAGGATACTAGTAGTATTATACCTTATAAGCTAAGGGTAAGTAGTAAGAGGATCCCTTATATTATAATAACTCTTATAATATAGGTAATAAGCTATTAAGTAGAAATAATAATAACCTTATTAACCTTAATAATAATATACCCTAGGTAAATTTTATCTCTCAGTTAAAATTAATAATATATATCTATTCCTTATACGCGTTTATATTTACCTTATAAAATAAGCTCTTTAACTACCTATTTATTAGTAGTACTAGATTATATAAAAGCCTTTAATATCTTTATAAATAAGGTCCTTATTAGGTTTAATAGTAAAGCCTATAATAAATTATACTACTTTATAAGTACTTATACTTATAAATTTAGTTATTATACTAGACTAAGGAAAGGCGCCTAGTTATAAATTTTATAATTAAAAGTACGCGACTATTAGTATCTTATAGTTTATTTACCTTAATAGTAGTTATTTAGTTACCCTAATTAATTAATCCTATCTAAATAAGGTCCTTCTTAATACTATTATTAAAAAATTAGTATTACTAATACCTATATAAGGAGTTAATAATAAAATAATAAATACTAATAAGTATATACTAGTTAAGATATATATTAGGGGTACTATTAATAGAAAGTTAGTTATAGCCTTAATAATAATAGAAGTTTATATAATTAAAGATCTAAAGGCTAATTTATTTATAGGTATAGATATATTAATTTTATAATAAATAATTCTTAACCTTACTAATTATAATTTAATTATTAATTCTTATTAGGGCCTTAATACTCCTATTAGTATTTATAATTACTTATTACCTAATATAAAGTATACTATTAAAGCTAGGTCTACTATTATTATTCCTCCTTATATAATTATAAGGGTTCTAGTAGTCTATTAGGGAGAGATCCCCTTTAATAGAGACTTCCTCTTTAAACCTAAATATACCTAGGACTTTAGGGATAGTAGCGTTTATACTTATATTACTAATTTTATAATTTCCTTTACTTATATCTAGAACTCTTTAGCTACTCTAGTATAATTATCTTATAAGGCCCGCCTTAGTTTACTTATTAAATATAACTAAGATAGTACTTACCTTACTACCTTAATAGATACTCCCCTTATAACTAGTAATACTAGCTACTAGAAGTCTTTAATTATAAATGACTTTATAGCCTTAGTTATAACTTTTATAAGGGTTATAAAGCCTATAATTATATAGTATATTATACTAGTCTCTACTCTAATAATAAGGGCCTTAATTAATTCCTCTCTTAAATATATTTAACCTAATAGTATTATAGTCTACGGCCTCCCTAAGGTAGTAAGATAAATTATAAATATAGTAGATAAATTCCTAGAAATCTAGATAGATTAAGGCTTAACTATTAATATTTTAAAGGAAGAGTAAATAACTATCTCTTTAAAACTTAATATAGTATTTAAACCTACCTAAGTTTATCCTACTAGCTAGAAAGACTAGGATCCTATTAATTTAATATTTAATAAATTATATACTTAAGATAAAATAATATAGACTAACTAGCTTATACCTTTTAATTATCTAGTATTTATTATATAGTATAATACTATAGATAGATATAAAGGTTAAGTTGTAGTTAATATTAAGGGCCTTAATAAGATTACCTAAATAGATAGCTACCCTTTACCCTTATAATCTAACTATATATTAGCTATTACTAGTTATTTATATATATTTATAATAAATAGTACTAGCTAGTTTTACTAATTTAAGGTATAAAGAAAGGACTATTATAAGCTTGCTATTATTTCTTACTAGGGGTAAGAATCGTATAATATTACCCTAATAGGGTATAAGGGGTTATATTTATATATTTAATATTAAATTAATAAACTTTTATAATTATATAGGCTATTTACTAAGGCGTATATTAATAATATAATAGCCTTCTTAGCTAGCCTATTAAAGTACCTTACCTACTTATATAAGCTATTTATACTCTTTTATAATAAGTAAATTAGCCTTAATCTTATAAAAACCTTCTTTAAGTATCTATTAATTACCCTACTTAGCTAATAAGTTAATTCTTTAGGCTTATTAATATTAGAAAAAAAGCTTCTAGCTATTAGCTCCCTTTTATTTCTATTATTATTAAAAGATCTTAAATTCTTCCTAGGTCTAATAGGTTAGTTATAAATATCTATCCCTTAATATACTTAGCGTACTAATTCTTTATAATATTATATAAAGCTAATCTTACTAGTACCCTATTAAAGGGTATAGAGGGTTTTAATAGGAAGAAAGAATTAGCTTATACTATATATAAGCCTATAAAAGTAGAATTAGAAGCCTTTAAAGACTTAAAAGTAGCTTTTAGTAGCTTAACCTTCCTTATTTATTTTAATAAAATAAGGATCTTATTTATTAACCTAGATACTTTAAAGAAATAGGGTTTTATAGCTATAATTTATTATATTAAGGGTAATATTATTAAGGGTTTTAACAGAATAGATATTAAGTTAATAATATTTCTTAATTAAATATTAAATTAAGCTTAATAAAACTATTAGCTAATAGAGCTAGAAGTTACTAATATTATATAAGTTATTAAGTATACTTATTACCTAATTAAGTTATTAAAGAAGCTACCTACTATTATTTATATTAATTACTTAGTAGTAATCCCTATCTTATAATAAATAAGCCTAAGCTCTTTATTTATAAATAAGTTAAATTTATATCTTATTTAAGTATTATCCTATCTATATTAATTAAATTTAATTATTAAATATAAATCTAGTAAATCTAATATTATCTTAGATACTCTCTTATAACTCTAAGTAGATACTCCTCTAATTAATAAAATTAAAATACTTAATACCTTATATACTAAAGCCTTTAATAAGTTATACTTATAAGAGTATAAATAATAATTATTATATTATATTACCCTTATTAAAATATTAGTAATATTTAAATTAAAGCTTATATAAGTATATTAGGAAGATACCTAGTAGTTTTAAATATTATAATTACTTTAAAAGAATAATAAGGACCTTATTAATATTAATAGCGGGGAGGATAACAAAGTAAAGTAGCTAGGATTATAATTTAAATTATAGGATAGGATAATCTACTATATAAATTTTAATAATAGAAGGGGAAGACTTTATATACTAAAGGCCTTAGAAAAGGAGGTCTTTAAATTAATATATAATATATAGTATTATAATAGCTACTATTATATATATAACTAAATAGTCTCTTTACTATATATATGTTATATATTAGAGTACTTATAAATATATATTAACTACTACCCTACCTATTAATTAAACTAGACTAAGCGCTATAAACCTTATAATAGCTTACTCCTAATTAATAGGCTATCTATTTTATTTTATATAATAGTTATAGACTTTATACTTATATTACTATTAATTATAAAAGGCTTTAATAGCCTATTTATAATAACTAATAAGTTTATTAAACGCCTACTTTTACTTCCTAGATAATTAGTATAATTTATAAGCTAATAGGCTAATATAGTCTTAGCGGCATTAATAGCCTATAGCTAAGGCGTACCTTATAGAATTATTAGTAATAGAGACTTAAAGTTTATATTATCCTTTTAGTAAGTAGTTTTTTAAAAACTAGGTTATAAGCTACTAATATTAACTTTATACTATATATAAATAGATAGATAGTTTAAATAAATTTAATAAATAGTTAAAATTACTATAAGGTATTATATTATTAAATAATTAAATATTAACTCTATTAATTAGATAGCTATCCTACCCTACTTATAGGGCTATATTAATAATTCTAAGAATTAGTTAATAGGGGTCTCTCCTATTAAAGTCTTTATTAGATTTAATATATAAGATATACTAGGTATACTTATATAACTACCTATTAAAGACTTTAATAGGCTATATTATATAAAGTATAATTAGGTTAAAGAATTTATAACTTTTATAAATATCTTTATTAAAATCTATTATAACTTTAAGTATTAACCCTTATTATTAGATTAGGGGAACGTAGTATTCTTATAACTAGGTAATAGTTATAAGATTCTAGGTATTTTAAATTATAAACTTTATAACTAGGTAATATATAAGACCCTTTCCTATTCTTAATTATATAGGTCTATTAGTATATTATTTATAACTTCCTTTATCTATAAGAATCTATCCTATTATATTAATTACTTAGTTAGAGCCTTCTATAAAGGGATTAGATCCTTATAAATATCTTAGAAATATATACCCTCCTCCTATTATTAAGAATAGTAGCCTTAACGCTACTAAATTAGATATCTATAAACTAGAAGCTATTATAAGTAAGTAAATTAGTAGGGGTAAGACTTAGTATCTTATTAAATAGAAGGGCTATAACTATAAATATAATATTTAGTATAGTAAGAAGGATCTTTCTACTAAGGCCTTAGGCCTTATTAATAACTATAAATAATAGCTATATAGTAAATTACGTAGGGTTAGTAAAGTATAAGGACCTTACTATTTACTTTTATAAGGGATTATTTACTTTTATAGCGTGGAGTAGTAATATAAGCGTTACCTTATTATTTATTTATTACTATTATTATAGCTTTTACATCTATTATAGTATAGAAGGCTTCTATACTATACTCTAGTTATTCCTTAATAGAATCCTTAATAGTTAATTAATTATATATATAGATAATCAGCCTGTAGCTATTAGTTACTATAATAGTAAATTCTTAAAGCGCTTCTTTAAAAGCTGGGGAAGTAGGTTACTAGGCGTTCCTTAGTAGAATAACTACTTAAATAGTTACATTAATAAGGGTTATATACTACTAGGGAGTAATACTATTATTAAGGTAGTTATAAGAATAAGTACCTAATAGTATTTCTCTAAGGCGAGGTTATATTAATATAATATCTCTAAGGTTTACTAGTAGGTTCTTAGATTTAACCTAGGTTCTTAAATTAATCCTCTTTACGTATTTAATATACCTTATATTATTACTCTTATAAGATTTAACCCTCTTATTAATAGTATTAAATTCTAGCTTAAAAAGAGCTACGCGCTTAGAAGGTATTAATAGGGAGGTAGAGAAGTTAAATTTAATATAAGAGGGGTGATATTATATTATTTAAACGTCGGCAAGATCTTAACTCGCCCCTATACCCTTAGTAAAGGCCTTATGCCCGCGGGCCTAGGATCGGCCCCGGGGGCCCCGGGGGCCCCAGGCCTATCGTAGCGTGTTACAAGGCCTTGGGGCCGCTCCGGGCTTCAAGGGCAGCGTTACGTGACTGCTAACTAAGTAATTTTTTTTAAGTCTACTAGTTAGTAAATTCTAGGAAGTCACGTGACTACTTACTAAGCGAAGCTATGTCACGTAACTACTTACTAAGTAGAACTTTAAAAGTTTTAATATTCTATAATTAACGGGGGACTCAGGTAGTATACCTCGGAGCTACCCCTAACGCCACCTTAAAAGCGACCCTAGAATGGATTAATTCAGCTAATATCCACGCGTGGGTTATGCGCTAGGGTAGGCCTAGTAGGCGTTAATAGCGTAGTAGTTATATTAACTTAGGGTGGTTAATAATACGATAGTATTACTATTACGAGTACTTTAACGCGATTACCTAGGGCCCGGAAGCCTAATTATAGCGTACTAGAACGCTATTACTAAGCGCCTAAAAGCTTAATCTTAGCGCGCCCCTTAGGGCCCCGGGCGCTTAGTAGGTTGCCCTTGCGGCCCCTAGGGCTCCGGGCGGACTCGTGTCTACCCCTACAGCCCTAGGGCAAGCTTTCTCAAATCACAGCCCTGGGGGCCCGGGGCGGCCCGGGGCCGGCCCTAGGTATACCTCCGGGTTTTCAGAAATTGCCGACGTATATACTATAGGTAAAGGGGTAGCGTAGTACTACTACGTACTATAGACGCTACGTTAATAGTAGCGCCGTATCCCTAAATAGTCCTTATACTATTCTTACTACCCTTAAGTAGGCTAGTAAGTAGCTTAGCTAGCTAGTAATAAGATCTACTTATATATAATATTAACTATAAACCTATTACTAATTAATAGAGCTAAGAGGTCTTAAATCTAAATCTAAGTATAATTAAAATAAAATAAAAATATTATATAATAATAAAGCTCCTTATATAGAGATTTTATACGCGCGGTAAGCGCGCCTTTAATATATATAATAATACCTACCTTAATTCCTATTAATAGTATTAATCTATATATAAGAGACTCTAAGTTAAGAGATAAAAGGTATTATATTAAATAAAAGAGTTAGAATAATAGGTTAAAGCTACCCCCCTTAATTAAGAGGATTATAATTATATATAAGAGTAAGAGTAATAACCTTATAATTATAAGTATAATTAATAGGATTTTAATATAATCTACTTTCTCTTATACGTAGATTATTATATAGCTTAATATTAAGAAATAGTAATATAATAGTAATAATAAAGTATATTTATACCCCCCTTTAATAACTTTAATAGCTCCCTCTTATATATTATGAAAAAGATATATAATAGTTCTTAATAAAAGTATTATAAACCTTTTATTAAATTAATAATAATAATAACCTAGTATTATAAGTTAAATAGAAAAGGATACCTTAATATTAAATAATATAAGAGAGGAGTAGTAAAGGTAATAGTAAATTAATAATAAGGTTAAAGGTATTTATTAATATTAATTAAATTATATAAGGAAGGGTAAGAGGGTAATTAATAAAATATAAACCTTTTAAGAGTAGAAAAGGAGATATAACTCTAATAAGAGAGAGGAGTATATAGATATTAAGATCTAATATTAAGGTAATATAAAGTATAAGGGAGAGGATAGTATATAATATTTAAAGGCTTAAAAGTATTATAATAAATAGGGTAAATAAAAGAGGTTTTCTTCTATAATTTATAATTTCATCTTAATAAACTAGAGTTAAAACGCCCTTATTAGCTCTAAGTATCTAGATAGTAGAGTATAAAATATAAATATAAATATAAATATTATAAGTAGCTTAATTATATACTCTAGATCTATCTTAATATTATTAATTAAGATAATAAATCCTAAAAACTTAACCTTTTTAATACTAAATTTATACTTCTTAAGATTAGTATAAAAGGAAAATTAATATAACTATTTTAATATTTATTAAAAATATTATTAGTAATCTACTAGGTTAGAGTTATAAATAAAGATATTATCTAGGTATATTATATAAATTATATTAATTATATTAACTAAGGCCTTATTAATATAAGCTTAAAATATAGCTAATATATTAATAAGCTTAAAATATATAAGTAAATATTTAAAGTAGTTATAATAATTTTAAGAAAAAAAATTCTATTTATTACCTTCCTTAATATAGATTTAATAATAGATATCCTTTAAATCTAACTTTATAAAAATCTTAGAGATATATAAGTAGACTAACCGCGTTAAGTTAATACTTTAAACTTAAGTTAGGTACCCGACTCGAGTCTTAGTAATTTAACACTAAAATCTAGTACTAAGTACCTTAAGTTAGTACTAAGGTAGTGTTAAGGATTAGTTATCTAGGGTGTAGTATATATGAATTATCTAGCTATCTAGAATAGGAAATACATGATATTTAATCGGATTTCTTTATTTATAGGGTCTAACCGAGTTGGGAGTAGCGTACCCGAGGACGAATATTAAAACATTAAGATATAACTACATAGGAGAATCCTATATCTATAATAAATGCCACTATTTTTAAAGAAAAACAGCGTCCTCGCTATTATAATAACGCTAGGGAGGTACTTTAGCTACATAAGTAGCTAATTAGAAGTCCTTATATATATATATATCTATTACTATATATACGAAAGTAAATTCTAATAAATAAAAGAAAGACGGTAATAATTTTTCTCACGCTAAAAGTCGACCTGCTTTAATAATAACGGTGAGGTAATAATAGTAATAATTTAGCTATAAACTAGCCCTAGTAAATAGTATAAGCCGTATCTTAAAGCCTATAAAGAAATAAAGATAATTAGTATTACTATAAAGTAGATCTAACTAGCTAACTAAGGTTAATATTTTAGTTATTTAGGGTATAAATTAATTATTAAATTAACCTAGTAATACTAAAGGGTAAAAAGGAGTTAATTACTAATATCTTTTTATTTTAAAACTTTTTATATCCTTAGGCCCCTTTTAGTTAGACGTCTTAACTAGCCTTACTATTACTACTATTTAGTTAATCCATTCTATTTAACCTCGCTAAAGAATACTATAGGTTTACTTCCTAGTAATATAAAGTTAATAGGGACGCTAATACCTTTAATTTATATAATTTTACGACTTAGCTATAAGGTGATATTATCTTCTAGCCATCCTAATTTATTTATACTTAGGATAATACCCGCCTTAATACCTTTTATTATAAACGCCTTAGCATTAACACGTAGTACTATTCCGTTATTACTTATAATAAAAAGAGAAATATCTATATATTTATTAATAATATATTCCCCGCTAATTCCTTAGATAGTAATTAGGGACGTCTTATATAAATAGTTATATAGATTTCCTACTAGTAATAAGGATTTATTAATAAACGTAGCTGAGCTCCTAGTATTAATATAAAAGTCTTAATACTAACTGTCTTCTAAAAAGAGTCGTCTTTGAATAGTATGTATATGTGTGTATTAATCCTACGCGGAGGGGAATGCCCTCTAGCCTTTATAGGCTAGAGTAGACTAGACCCTACTCGGCCCTATAGCTATATCCGGTTAAGTACTATGTAACTAACTAATTAACGCTGGAATAAATCGCGTGAGTAACTAAAATAAAATAAATAAAATAAATCTAAAATCTAAAATCTATGATAACCCCGTTAAAATATAGTCACCTAGCGGTATTATACTATTATATGATACCCTAGAGCACTAATCCGTCCCTGAATAAAGCCGTCCCGTCCCCCGTTATTATTATCAGTTTATAATCTAGTTAGATAAATAGTACCTCCGCTTATTAGCGTAATAGCTAGATATTATCCCTATATAGAAAGATCTTAATACTATTACCCTTAGGTAGTTATTATTATTTTAATAATAGTCTCGCTAAAGACCTTTAAGGTCCTTATCTTAATTATAAATTTCGTGGCCTATTTTACTAGTTTTATTATAGTAAGAATTATCTTAATATTAATTAGTTAGCTACCCTAAGTAGCCTACCTCTTATCCTTAAATAAGGGATATAATCTAATAATATACTCCTAAGTCTAGCGTCCCTCTTTATAGGGATATTTAAGTGATTTAACTACCTAATATATATATAAGAGGTCCTTAAGGGCTATCTTTATTTATAATTAAGTAACTACTAAGCTTATAGCCTTCTATACCCCTATATAAAAGGCTATAATCTAGTAGTCTAGTATAGGTACCTATTACTTTAGCTTAGTACCTTACTTATATTCCTCCTAGGTATTAGCCTAACTTTTATTAATTAATACTCTAATATATTATTTACTAGCTAAGAGTAAATAGATCTAGTCCCTATAAGTACCTTATTATAATACCTATTTAGCTAGCTCGTCCGCCTTTTTATTACCTAGGACTCCTTAGTATACTACTATCTATTATAACATTACTAGAATACCTATATCTTTAAGTCTAGAGAGCTTATTAATAATCCTCTTTAAGATATATTATCCTAACTATCCTTATAAGTTTATTATAAACTTAATTAAGGCCTAATTATCTATTTATATTATTAGTACTAGTAGAGCTATATTAATAGTAAGTTTATAGGCTATATAAATCCCTTCTAGTTCCCTAGTATATATTATATAGTATTTACTATTATTAAGGTATAATATTTATAATACCTCTAGTTATAATACTTATACTAAGGCGTTAATCTTCTTATTAATACTACTTCTATTAGTATAAATATATAGGGAGGTATAGTCTATTTTAGTAACCTAGTTATACTTTATAATAGACTCTTCCTTACTGTTATAGATCTATACTTTTAGGGGTTCCTATTATAGTAGAGTAATAAAGGGTACCCGCTTTTCTATCCTACCTTATATAAGTTAGAATACTTTTATCTCTAGTTATTCTAGGGGGCTTTTCTATTTAACTCTTTTTTTTTAGTAGTTTCTATAGCTCTATTAATATCTAAATAGCCTTAATAGTGTTATAGTTTAGGTAGGTATAGATCTATAATACTATATCTATAACTACCTTTTCTAGTACTTATTATACTAGAAGTTAGTAGTATTTAATATCTAGAGCTACCCCTAAGATATTCTTAAACCCTCCTAAAATAATATAAGCTACCCTCTTTTAAATAACTTATAGTATAATAAGTATCTATTTATATTTAAGCTTATATTCTATTACTATTAGGGTATACTACGCTATATACTTAAAAAGTAATTTAAGAAGGATTATACCTTAATATAATCTTTATAAGCCTTTATAAGAGATACCTTAGGTTAATCTAAAGTAGCTTATAAGTCTATTAAGCTTTATTATAACTTTTACCTTAAAGGATTATAAGTAGTCTTTCTAGTTTAGTCCTAAGTCTAATATTAGACTAAGAAGTCTAGTAGACCTAACTAGTTTAATTATAAAGGTATTAAGGTCTAGCTCTACCTCTAGGTTATTTCTAGGCCGTTTCCTTATTCCTTAGGTTATTATAGGTTAAAAGTAAATAAGTTAATACTTTTCTACCTTAAAATTTAGAGGTATAAGTAGTAGCTTAGTTTTAAATATTTATATAGATATCTTTAAGAGTCTTATAATTAACTTAGGTTATAAGTCCCCTTACTAATATACTAGTATTATTAATATATAATAGTACTAGGTATCCTTTCTACTTATAAATATATAAGATATTAGTATTATAAAAAAGGTAGAGAATTAATAATAATAGGGAGCCTTAAGGGATTCCTATTATAATTTAGTATCTTTATAACTCTCCTTTAAGTATAATAATAACTATTAACCTATTAGAGAGGAAGCTTTATATCTATTTAGTAGCTTATTTACTAATACCTTATTTCTTTAGATTATAAATTAATCTAGGGTATAAGATATTATTAAAGGCGCCTTTTATATTAAATATAAATAGGGAGGTAACCTAGTTATCCTTAGATTTCTAGGCGTTATATACCCCTTCTAATATTATATAAATAGTATTTTTAATTAGTAATAGCTTACGTCCCCCTATATATTCCCTTAGGAGGAGCTAGTATTCTTTTATAAAGTACCTTAGAGGAACACGTATACTTATAAATAAGGTGATAATATAAAAACCTTATTAATATATTATTACCAAATTATTAACAAAGTTTCAAAAAAAATTTAAAATAAACAAAATATCAATACAGCGCTAACAGTTAATTACCTGTATTTTACAAATATCTTAACTTGTTAGCAAATTATTAACACCTTATTTAAAAGTATAAGGCTTCCTATAAGGTAGCTTATCTTTATAGTAATAATCTTTTTAAGTCCCTTCCCTAGTATACTAAAGAGGGTAATTAGTTAATATAACTTTAATTATATATAGGTATCCTTTCCTAGCTTCCTTAATACTATTATCTTAAAATAGTAGAAGTATTAGGGGTAGTATCCTAGGTTAATATAGGTATTAAATATCTAGCCTAGCTAGCCTTTAATATAGTCTAGGGATACTTAAAGGATCTAGAAGGTAAGTCTATTATTACTTATAACTTTATTTAAGTAGCTAGTAAGTATAACCTATCTAACTTCCTATTTAATAATTATTAGGAATTCCCTTAGTATTAGATATTTAAAGCCTTTTAGGTTATTTAATCTAGCCTATTATATTAAGGGGAAGAAGCTATTCCTTAAAAGTATTATCTTTTTATTAACCTCTATTATTATTATATTATCTAGTCCTACTAGCTTAGGGGTAAAAGAGGATAATTATACCTATTCTCCCTTAATTTACTTACCTAATCTCTAGAGCTTTTAATTACTATTATATTCTTTTTTATATTACCTCTATCCCTCCTTTTATTTTAATTTAATAAGTTTCTTCTTATAATTCTATTATATATTTAGGTACTATCTATCCTAACTTAACTTTATTTATTATTATAATCTTTTTAGACTATATACCTTAGTAATTACTTATTAAAACTCCTTATTTATAAATAGCTTTAATTTAGGGTAGATCTTTATAATTAATATAGCCTCTATTATTATAATTATTAATATTATAACTATTTAAATAACCTAGGTATCTAGTTCTTTAATAGTATTAATAGGTTTAAATATTATAGGTAGAGCTATATTAAGGTTAATAAGAAATATTTCTTTATTAATTTATTTCTAGTTATATACCTCTCTTAGGGGTAGGAGTAATACTTTCTATTCTATTTTAGTATAAACTACCTTATAATTAGAGTTATAATTAAGCTTCTTAATAATTTTATATTTTACTATTAAGTCGGCTATTTCCCTTATAATAAATATAAGGTTAATTATTATAACCTTACTATACCTCTTCTACTTAAAGGTTAGAAGACCTTTAAGTATTAGAAGTATAAGCTTAGCCTTATTAATAATCTTAGTTAGCTTATTTACCTTTATATATTAATATTTCCCTAGGCTAATCTAGATTAGATAGTAAAGGTTTAGGTCTCCTACTATTAGATACTTATTATAGGCGTTCCTTATAATTACTATATAAAGGATATTTAGTAATAAGATCTAAGAGTAGTCTTAGGTAGTTCTAATCCTTATCTTTTAGGAGTAGGCTTTATATCTTTAGGAGGGAGAGGTATTATAGATATTATAAATATAAAGAGGTTTTTAATTTAGCCTTTAAGGTTTAAGGGTTACTATTATTAGGTTACTATTATAAGCCTTATTATACTATTTATTTATTAGAATTTTAGTATTAATATAGGTATAGACCCTTATAATTATACCCTTTCTTATAAGGTAGTATAGGTAGAATTTAGATAAGGTAGGGTAATAAGTTTAATTCTTCTTTATATATTTCTAGGGTTCTTAAATAGCGAGAATATTATATTTATATAATACTATTTCCTAAAAAAGGGGGATTATTATATTAGGGGATTTACTAATATTATATTAAAGAATTTTAAGTCTTAATTATAACTTTAATATAAGATTAGTTAGGTATACCTTTATTAGGTTTCTTTACTAGTAGTAGTACTTTATTTATTATTTATATTAGTATCTTTCCTACTTAAACTCCTAGTAGCCTTAGTATCCTTTTTATTAAAGCTTTTAATAGTTTTTATATAAACTAGTTTCCCTTCTAAGTTAAATAAGTACTAGAGTTTATTCCTATTAGAGGTACTAGTCTTTATACTTAAGTTAGACCCTTATAAAGATTTTATATAACTTTTATATACTACCTTTTAAATAGCTACCTATTTAGCCTTAAAGATTAAAACTAGTCTCTTCTTTAATACTCTTAAAAGGTACTTTTAAGTAGATTAAGATTAATTCTCCTTATTTACCTTATTAATATAATAGAAGAGGGCGTTAAAATTAGTATTAATATTAACTTTAATCCGCGGATTAATATTAAGGTCTTTAAGTATATTAATTTTATTAAGGGTAGTACTTATAATCTTTATTTATTAAGTAGTTTATAAGATAGTCCTACTAGATTTACTTAGTTTATTAAGGCCTAAGTTATCTAACTAGATAATAAGTTTACTTAGACTTCTAAGTACCTAGCTATTCTCCTTCCTCTAGGTAGTATTCTTATATAGTAATATTAGTAGGCTTTTATTTACTAGACCCCTTTTCCTTATAATAGGTACTATTAGGAACTAGTCCCCTTATACTTTAGGGTTTTATTAGGAGGAAGTAGCTTTTAACCCTATTAGTTTCTTAGTAACTAGTATTTTTAGGGGTACTTAGGGGGTAATTATACCTTAGATTAATATTATAACCTAGGTACTAATTAAAGTTAAGTATAGAGGGATTTTCCCTTAAAGAGTCTTAGAAGGCTAGCTTAAAGGAATAATATCTAGCTTACTAAGTACCTATATTATCCCCGCGGGTTTTAGGGTTACTTCTCCCTTAGGGGTTATCTTTATAACTTTTACTTAAGTTATTCTCACTGCTAGTATCTTTAGTTTAAGGATTATAGGCTTTAATACTATTAGTACTATTACTTTTAACTTACTAGCCTTTTAGCCTAGCTTTATTATAATACCTTCCTTACTTGACTTTATAATTTAGGGCGTTATTCTAGTAGATTTAGCTTTAAACTAAATACCTCTTAATTTAGATTATAATACTAAAGTCTTACTACTTTTAAGGTAGAGAGCTTATAAGCCCTACTACTTCTCTACTACTATTATACTAATTACTTTAATCTTAGTATAATTAGGGTTAAATACTAGATAAATACCTTAATAATTAATATATTTAAGTTTAAATCCCTCTTTCTAGGATTCCTTATACTTAAGTATTACAGTATTAGGTATAATAAGTATAAATCAATATTAGATTTAAGTATTAAGATATAATATAACTAGGTTTCTAGTATTAAAAATATCTAATAATTTAGCTAGCTTTAATATATTTAATATAATTATAGTATTTATTTCCCTTAATAGAATTTAACTAGCTTAGGCCTCCTTTTTAAGTAGTATTTATATAGTAAGCCTTAGTAAACTTAGTAATACTTATTAAAGAGGTAACTAATAGATTCTTAACCTTATTTTTATTTAACTAACTAATATACTTAATCTCTACCCCTAGGATCTAATAGGCGTTCGCGTTAGTATTAATTATAATAAGGGTAGTAATATCTCTTAGAAACTAGTAGGCTCTAGTTAAAATATCATAAATTATTATCTTAAAAGTAGATATTAGGATAAAAGTTTCCTTCTTAAAATATACTACCTAATCTCTACTTTCCTTAGTAGTTTTTAGGGTTTCTACTACCCCCTAACTTAAGTTAAGTAATAGCTTCTACCCTAGCTACCTTAAGGGTTAGGTAGGCTTATAAATAGTTTTTAATATAGGCTTATAACTATTTTAGTATACTTTTATAGTAGTAGGTAATTATAGTTTAATCCTTAACTTTAATAATAACCTAGTATTCCTCCTTATCTTTTATTATAAGTAGAGGTACTAGCTAAGAGGAGTAGTAAGTAGTAGTAGCCTAAGTCTATAAGGGAGAGGTAAATATAAGGCCTTTTCTTTATGTATTTATAGGGCTAGAGTAGTTAGTCATAATTATAACTATATTTATAGTATACTTTATAGTAGTAATATCGCCTTTAATATACTTAATAGGCGTCTTAAGGTATTATAAGGTATTAAAGCTCCCTATTATCTAGTTAATTAATTACTTTACTAACTATTATAATTACTATTTAAAGTAATACTATAATAGTAATATAAGGAATATACTCCTACTTAGTATTATTACTATTCTTAAGGTGCTTAAGAATTTATTTAGATATTTCCTATATAAATAGGAGCTATTTATTAATAGGAAGGGACTAGTAGTCTTCTAGAACCTTTAACTATCTTAATTTACTATTCTTTATTATAATTTAATTATAGGAAGAAAGGTAACTAATATAAAGATATATAAGAGATAATAAATAAGACTAGAGTATTATATAAATACTATATAGATAGTAATAATACCTGGCTATTAAAATCGTTTTAATAGCGTATAAGTAGAGTGATAATAATTATCTTTAAATAGTAGTATAGCCTTAATTTAGGGGAGGTAGCTAGATAACTATAATATATAGAGCTATATACTCTAGCTAATTCGCGTAGATATATTATTACTTTTAAGTAGAAAACTAGGTATTAATAGTATAAATATCTAATATATATTCATTAATTTCTTCTCTATTTATAAAACCCGTATAATAGATATTATAACTATAGGGAGGGATATTATACTTAAAGAATTTAGTATTATTAAAATATACGTAAGTTTTCATATTATAGTACTTAAATATAGACCTGAAATTAGTATCTTTTATATTATTATTATTTTACTACCCGTCTTCTATATTATCCTTATTAAAGACCTATTTAGTAGACGCTTAATTAGCTATAATTTAACGACGGGGTATTAAATTAAGAGGGTTTAGATTAAAGCTATAAGAAGGGGGCTAATAGGTATAGATCTAAGGGGGTCCCTATTAAATTTAGGGGGGAGGTAGTTACTATTATTCCCCTATATATAAACTACGTTAGAAGGCTACTTCCTTATCCTTAGCTATACGCTCGCGCCTAGAGCTATAATTATAGCTATTTAGGTAGGTCGTTAGCTTAGTTATTAAGCTAGATCCGGAGGTTAATAGATATAATACCTAGTAGTCTACTATATTATTAAGATTACGAGTAAAATTATTAAAATTACTATTTAGATAATAGACGTCTTATTATAACTCTTAATCTAGATTTTTCTAGGCTAGTATTAGTACGGCTACTACTAATTAGTTATAAGACTATCTATTAAGTAGTATTACTTATACGTATTTATTTATAGGGTGACGTTATTTAGTATCTTATATAATATATTATTCTATATATAGCCTATTAAATACCTATAATTATAACTATTCATATTTCTCTACTAGCGTAGTATAAAAATAGGTGAGGTTATTAGAGAGAGAGTCCTAACGGCTAGTCTTAAGGTATAAAAACTATATTATAGCTAATCTATATAAATAAAGGTATAGTTTTCTAACTACTTTAAGCCTAGTTTATCTAATATATTTAGCCTATTAGATAAATAAATTAATATTATAATAAAACGTATCTTTATTAGATATAATATAAGGTCCTTTAGGATTTCCTTTTAAGACGGCTAATCTAGGGTTAAAGTAATTAATTTTAATTAATTTAACTTACTCTTATAAGTATTATTTATTATCTTACTTTATTATTAACGTAGTCTATCTAGTAGTTAAGGTAGGGTATTCTTTTTATATTCTTATATACTAGTATAGCCCTATCTCTTTAATATATCCCTTATATTATATTTACTATCTTTATTATCTATATCTTCTACCTCTTCTTAAACAGCTTAAGTATTCTTCTAATAGTAGGGAGGGACGTAGGATTACTAAGTCTAAAGAAGCTAATTAGTTAGTATATAGAGCGCAGTTATAATTAAAGGTTTAGGTAAGGCTACCTAACTAGATTTAATATCCTAGAAGGTATTTTATAGAGATTAATAGTAAATTTTTAAGAAGTTATTAAATTTCTAACTAATATCCGCCTAAATAGCTATTATAAAGGATTTAACTCGTTCCTCTTATTTACTAATATATTACTATAGATGCTTTTCTATTATAATAAACTACGACTTATTATAGGTTTAAATTAGTTTTAACTAATTAATTAAGTAACTCTAAGACCTATTAACGTAACGGGTAAGCTATTTATAAGAGGAGATAAAATTAATTGTACCCTTAATAGAGTCTCTAGCCCTTTAATATAGGCTCCGTCTCTTCCTTCCTTATCTTTACCTTCCGTAGTTTTATTATTATCTTCTATCTTAGTATATCTTATAATTAGATTATTACTATCCTTATTTTCTAGAGGTAGACTATTATTAAGGTTAGTTATATTAAATATAGATTTTAATATTAAGGGAGGTCTCTTAGGTTAGTTATAGATTAATAGGGGGAATCTCTTAGGTTAACCCTTTTCCCTAGGTATAGTAGTAGGAAATTTAATATAATAATAGTAGATACTTATAATAACGCCCTTTTAAATACCTTCTTTAGAATTTTATAAATAGCTTTTATTAAGAAAATTTCTTTATTTAGATCCTTAGTATTATTTAGTAGGGCGCTTAGCGGCCTTCTTAGACGGCGCTTAGACAGCTAGTAATTTTTAGCGCAGAGTAGCCTATTAGGATTAGCGCCTAGTAGCCTAGACCTATTAAAATATCTAGTATTACTACTATTATTAAGGATTAGTTATCTAGGGTATAGTATATATAAATTATCTAGCTATCTAGAATAGGAAATCTATAATATCTAACCAGATTTCTTTATTTATAGGGTCTAACCGAGTTAGGAGTAGTATACCTAAGGACGAATATTAAAATATTAAGATATAACTGTATAGGAGAATCCTATATCTATAATAGGTAGGTACTAAGTATTAGTACTAAAGTATTAACTTAAATTACTAAGATATTTTATTTAGTAATATTTTCTATTTTTAGTAGTATTTTTAATTATATTTTTAATTATATTTTCTAATTATTATTATTATTACTACCTAGGGAATTCTTAAAAGTAAATAAGGTAATATAAAAAAGTAATATATATCCCTAGGAAAATGATAACTATAATATTAGTAAGATTTTCTTTTTATAGTAGTATTTACTATTATATATAGTATATATTACTATATTACTAAGTATTATTATTATTACTTAGTAGGTAATTCTTAATAGTAAATAAGATAATTAGAAAAGTAATAACTATTCTTATAGAGATAATATTATAATATTATAAATGTTTTCTATTTATAATAGTATTTACTATTATATCTATAGTTTATTATATTACTAAGTATTATTATTATTATTACCTAGCCTAACCTAGGTAATTCTTTAAGGTAATATAAAAAGGTAATATATATCCCTAGGGAACTTAAAGGGGTGTTAAAATTCTAATTTAAAAAAGATTCCAATTTTAATATAGGGGTAATTCTAGATAATTTTTAGTGTCCCTTACTATTTTATTAGGGGCTTGGCGTCTTGGCGATACCTTAGCGATTCGAGTCGGGTTAACCCGATTCGCTAAGGTATCGAGGCCTTAGCGAGTTAGTACTGGAAGTAGGTACTAAGTATTCGGGTTAGTACCCGGAGCTAGTACTAAGTATTCGGTCGGTACTAATTCTTAGTACTAGATCCCGATTCGACGGTTAGTCTATATATAAGTAGTCTAATATCTTTAGTAATAGGAGGTAATAAGTATCTATTTTTTAAAATTATAATATTTAACCCCTTATAGTTTATATATAAATATAGCCTACTATCCTTCTTTAATATAAAGAAGATAGATACTCTAGCTAATAAGATAAAGTAATAAATAATACCCTTTTAAAGTAAATCCTTAAAGTAGTATTATAACTCTATTAGCTTGCTTTAAGATAAATTATAAAATAGCTTATAAGGTAGTTCTTTACCTTTTATAAGATTTATAGAGTAGTTACCCTCTTTAAAAATAGGTAAAGTACCTACCTTCTTACTAGAAAAAATTAATAAAGGCCTTTAAATCTAGACTAACCGTTTTTTTAGTACTTAGGGGTTATTTTTAGTATTAACTCGAATTACTAAACTACTTACAGCTAGCTTATACCCTATATAGGTTTGGCGTTATATAACTTTATAAATTCAATTTTAAATTTAATTCCTTGTAGTTAGTCTATTTATATTCTTGGGGACTTATAAGGCTTCCTATTTACTAGATACTACTTTAATATATAATATAATAAATATATTTAGCTCTTTCCTAATATTTTAAGTAAATACTTAAGGTTTATTAACTTATAATATATAGGAATTAACTTTAAAGTATTAGTAATCTACTTTTAAATCTAATAGTATATACTATTATTTTAATTTTAATATATCTAAAATAATATTAGGACCCTTTTAATCTAATATATAAAGAAGAGTAATATACTTCCTATTATAGCCCTAGCTATCTATTAATTAGTAATATAATTAGTAGGCTTTATAGATATATATACTACTTCTATTAAGTATTTATACTTATAATAATATAGTTTTATAAGGCTTTAAATCCTATTAAATTATAAACTTTTATAAGTTTAAATTTAGATATAACCTAGAGTCTAAAAGTATTATAATTTAATATTAGTTACTTTATAACTTTACTTAACCCTTTATAAGGATTAATAATATTACCTTTATTAATTAGTCTTCTTACCCCTCTTTTAAGGTAGTTAAAGGGCTAGTTCTTTTCTTATTAATATTATATTAATACTAAAATAAGCTTAAGGTTTATTAAAATTTATATAATTTAATTAAATATAGCCTTCTTTATTATAATAAAAATAGATTATAAAATCTATTTTCATATTAGGCCTAGCCTTCCTTTTTAAGGTATTATCTTTGAAATATAACTACTTATTACTACTACTATTAAAACCCTTAGGCTTTATAATTTAATCTTTTAAAGACTTATTACTACCTTTTAATTTTAGCTAAGATCTACTTTAAGGTTTTTCTTAAGCTTAAGATATTTATATAATACCTATATTCTAAGGTATTCTTTAATATAATAACTTAAGTAAATATTTCTTTATACTACTTAGTAATATTAAGAATATTAAGAATTTTATTCCTTAACTTATTATAAAGCTTTATAAGGAAAATATAAATATTATACTCTTTATTAAAAGGTAGTAAATAAGACTCTAACTCCTTTAAAAAGGTCTTAAGATTTAAGACCTTTTAGTTATTATATTAATATACCTACTCCTATTTTTTATAAGTAAGGAGATAGTAGCTTACTAGGTTTATAATTAAATTAAGTAGGAACCTCTTAAAAAAATTAAATATAATATTAGCTAACTTGTAACTTTTAAATAAGTATATTATTAAATTTTAAAGTCCCCTTTTAAGGAGTTTATATAATAGGTTATATAAGACTTATTTATAACAAAATACTTTAGACTTATAATAAATTTAATCTTGACTTTATAAAATTAATATAAATACTCTCTTTTAAAGAATCCTTTATAAAGTCTTATTCTTTTAGGGTAATTTATATATATATAAGTATATTAAGGTAGTACTAAAATAGTAGTATTTTAAACTCCTAGGTTAATATTAATTTAAGGATTATAAAGTACTTTATTATAAGTTAATAATAATATTAATTAATTTTATTATTTAAGATAATATTTTTATTTTAAGCCTCCTCTAATAGCTATTTTAATTTATTTAGAGTAGAAGGAGTAAAGAGCCCTCCTTTTATTAAAGTATTATAATAGTATTTTAATAATATTTTATATAATAGTAGTTCTACTTAATTATTACTTTTAGCCTCTTAATTATTATAAGATAAAGTTAATATAATAATAACTTTAAACCTTTTCCTTTAAAAAGGGAGAGAGATTAGAATTATAAGGCTTATACCTACTAACTTTATAATAATATATTAAGTAGTAAAAGTTATAGAGTTATATTATAGGATTTAATAATAGGTATAAGTTTACTAATAGATTAAGTAGTAGGCTTATTATAATAATAGAATTAATCTTTAAGAAATCTAAAAGAAGAATAGGGGATAGCTAGATAGATATACATCTATTAAGTATAAGCTTAATCTAGGCCTCTTATTACTAGAATATTACCCTATATTTCTAAGGAAGGTTACTTAAAGTAGGCTATAATATTAGTAAACTAGGAAACCTGTAAAATGTAAAAATATACGTATTATATATATATAACTAATGCGCTTATATATTAGCCCTAGAACTCGTTATAATACTATAAGTTATAAAATATATATTTAGCTGGATTTAGTAACTTTTAGAAATACTAGGTAATAGGACTAATAGGGGATAAGTCCTACTAATTAGCTATAATATAACTATACTAGGCTAGTACTAACTAGGTAATTCTAACAAGGTACTAAGTCTTATTAATAATTAGTACTAATACTTAGTAAGAGAATTAATCGCAGGCGTAATATAAGTAAAGGAAACGGGCCTAGGCTAGGGGGGGTACTCTACGCGAATATAAATTACGTGAATCGACTGTATTTAAAACCTATATTACGCTAGCGTTAACGACGTAGCTATTATAACTCTAGCGAGCTTCCCGTTTCTTCCTAGCGCTAGAGGAAAATCACGGATTTAAGGCCTTATATCCGGATTTTCTATATTTAGGACTTTTAGGCTAGAATAAAAAAACGCTAAAATTTTCCTATTTATTACCTGTATTTTACCTGAAAAATGCGCTTTTAATAGAATTAGCAGTTCGAATTTTCTATACGGGCTCCTAGTTTACTAATAAAGGTAGCGCGTAAGGCGTATATATACCTAAGCCTAATATAACCCCTACTATAGCCTACCCTAGCGTATTAATCTTATATAGAGATTAGCTAAATTAATTAATTCTAAGGTTACTTTTAAGGTAGTATTAGGGGTAGCTCTAAAGTATACTACCTAAGTCCTCTACTAATTATAGAATATTAAAACTTTTAAAGTTCTACTTAGTAAGTAGTTATATAACTTTCTAAATCTACTAACTAGAAATTTTCGAAATTATTACTTAGTTAGTAGTTATATAATACTACCCTTAACGCCTTAAGCGGCCCTAGGGCCTTGTAATATACTATAATACACCTAGAGCTAGCCCTAGGCTAGCGGGGTATAAACCCCTTACCTAAAGTATAAGGGCGAGTTAAGATTTTACTAATATAGGTTCTAGTAGCCTACTTACTAACTTAGTAGCTACTTACTAGACTAACTTAGATTAAATAGAAATATTTTAGACTTTAATAAAATTACTAACCCTTAATAGGAGGGGTAGGAGGGAGGGTTATAAATATATCTTCCTAGTCTATTTTTTAACCTAGATTCTATCTATTAGTCTATTTTTAAGTTTATTAATTAATAAGTAAGTTAGAGAGGTTTCTAGCTACTTCTATAAAAGGTAGCTTAGCCTAAGTCTAAGTCTTAAAAACCTTAGATTAAAAACGACTAATATAGTAATTTTATATAATTTTATTTTTACTATTTATTAGATTTTTTTATTACTTAAGATTTACCTAGAGTTATAAGTAGGTTCAAAATTTATAGATGTAATTCTTATAAGCTATAGATATAATGTACTTAATAGGGAGTAGGTAGAGATAGGTTACTAATAAATATAAAAAATCTGATATTGGGGTGAATCCGACGTTTAGGTAGGAACGCCTAGGAGCGACAGCGACTAGGGGCGGGACCTTATTCATTCTAAGGTACCTGACGTTACATTGCCTTTCCATACCGCGATTGTAACATTTCTGGTCCTCCAAATATTAGCAATGCTTCACAGTTCAAGGTGACAATACGATTGTAAAACGAATCAAGGGATCGATCAGGTGGACTTGCGTTGCACATACGGAGCATCGGTACTATGGCTTTTTCCGTTCAAATCACCAATAGTCTCGTTCCTCGCTGGCCTTATGAGCTTCACACAGTCAGATGATTCTTGGCTGCTATCAGTATAATGTCAGATATACGCGCGTCTGTGCAATGGAAGAGCTCGACGGTCTTCGCGGGGGAGGACATTGAGTGTAGGATCACATTCAAGAACGTTTCACAAGCAAGCAATCCCCGCCACTCACCACCTCCTAGCAAACATCGACGGGGCCGTGCCCCAAGTGGGGAGCGACGGAAGGAGGCGCTGCCCCATCCTCCTATGAATGGTGCGGCGGTCCATAGCAACATGATCTATCCTTCGATGCCTGGCTTCCGTCATCCAAATGCTAGATCACAGAAGCCAGCGCTTTCATTGAGCAATTCCAATGGCTTCCCCCTTTCGCTAATGCCTAATGTATCGGAAGCCGTTCCTGAAACGCGGAGCTCAGAGAATCATACGCACAGGAGATCCGTCTCCATCGTCTCAATTGGTGGGAATACGATCGATGAGACTTCATCATATGGTCCAAGGTTGACCTCCAGACGTCCTGTATGTGGTCATGTTCGAGCTGCCAGTTTACAGTCGCTGCCTAGGAGAGTAGGCAGCTCCAATGGCGGATCACTGTCAGGTAGCAAAACCTTCCTACAGCTATGGATCACTCGTTGATACCTTGAATAGCGCCAGGAAATGACCAAGCCTACACCTTACCGTCTACGGTTTCTCAATCTCCGAGTTTTTTCTTAGAGCAGAAAGGGAATACGCTCGTCGCACTTAGATCAAGGCAGCGAACGAGTCCCAGCATGAGCAATGTCCCCCCAACGTCCAAGAAGCAACCTCGAAGCTCATTCTCGAGCTTTAAGTTTCCTCAAGCGCTTAGTACTCCACATGGAGCGTCGAGCCAACATCTGTGGCTCTTAAGCGAAAGTCCACCAGAGTCTCTCAAAAGAGCCCCTCCCCCGAGACCTCACAATTCTGCCCATAGGATCGAGGAGCTCCACCCAGCAACAAGGATATCCTCCTCCGCTAGCATGAGTGGTACACCACGAAGTAGTGGTGATTTCTATTCGACGAGCAACAATTCTACAGAGACGATGGCTTCAGAACACATCACGCAAGAGAACAGCCGTTCGACGCACTGGTCCCTACATGGTAGACAGATGTCATATTCTGCACCAGCGAAAGCTTTGCTCCCAGAGAGTTTAATGATGGGCTTCGCACATATTGCAGGTTCACTCACCCTTGACGCGTCTCTAGTGAATCAGAGTCCCTTTGAAGAAGCTAAGAAAAAGGGAATAATCAGTGGTCAAGGCGGGGGAGGAGTCGTACGGAATGAATCAACAAAGCGAGACAGCGGGCTACTTGGGTCTCTCGGTTGGAGCAACATAGGAAAATCTCTTGGGGGGCTCCTGGGCAGCAATGAATTCAGCAGTATTGATGAGGCCAGAAGGAGCCCTAGTGCACGGTCAATCCCAATACTATCGACCCCTCAGTCAATACTGTTTGTAGATCTACGACTGAACCCTGGGGAAAGTAAAAGTTATTCCTATTGTCATCCTTTGCCTAAAGGCATTCCACCAAGCCACAAAGGACGAGCTATAAAAATTGCGTATCATCTTGTCGTAGGGACACAGAGAGCCGCTGACATCTTACAGCAACCCCAAATACAGCATGCAGATATACCTTTCCGGGTATTGACTGGTGTCAATGGTAAGGAACTTCTTTCCATTGAGAGAGACGATACGAGTTCTTAGTGCAATGCAGATCAAGGAGAGATTCTTGGCCACGATCTCATGTCTCCGCATACTATTCTTTCAGACGTCGCATCCATCTCATGCGTCAAGGATCTACACCACATTGACCCGCATTTTAGAGAAGACTTAACTCCAGGAAAGCCCACTTCATCACGTCCAGAGTTTCTTTCGTACATTGGAAGTCTTTTGGATAGCTCTCATCAAACTTCTGGTGCTGGTCTTCTATCACCGACGAATGCCGAGTCCAAGTCACCGACAACCACCACAACGGATTCAGACACGATAAGAGACGCCATTGATTCTGCCTTGCATAGGGATAACGTTGCCATGTCCTTCAGACGCGGTGCAAATCGTTTCAATATAGCAAGGAGCGGAGAACGTGTAGCGGTGATCATACTCGCACGCCCTGCTTACCGCTTAGGCGAGACAATCCCCGTGGCTATAGATCTCGAGGATTCGGATCTCCAGTGCTATTCATTGCATGCTACCTTAGAGACTTCGGAAAAGATTGACCCAGCGATAGCTCTTCGCTCGGAGGCTAGTATACAACGAGTTACACGACGTATACATGCTTCCCAGTTCGAACCCACTATAGCTGCGAAAATGGTACTATTCAATCCGATCATTCCACCCATTCTTTCTCCAAATTTCAGTACATCTGCTGTTAGCCTTGAGTGGAGGTTGCGGTTTGAGTTCGCTACCAGCCGCATGGGAAATAGAGGGGACTCAGGGCAGGATATTGATACCCTCATAGAGGAGGTCGTGAGGGACGAAAGAGGCAGCGTTCAGGCTGCCGTACAGGAACTAAAGAGCGAGACATTTGACGTTACTATACCTTTACGAGTCTATGGAGCCACTGTAGGTTTTGACAAGGACATCGAGGTTGGGGATTTCACGATATGAAGCGGGAACCTATCGCCTTGAATATACGGCCAGTGGCAGGACAGGCCAGCCATGATTAGGAAGCGAGCGGGCAAATAATTATATAACTTGGTGGGAAACTAAATCGGTAAACATATGTGATACTAGCATGACTTCATTCTAATCAAGGCGTAACTACGCCAGCGAAGTGATTCTACGTATCCTATCCCATGCCCTAGTGAGAAATTATATATACGGGCGCTAGCCTTTTAAGGTTTAAACCTGTAAAGGCTACTTTAAGGGCGCTGGAGTAGTTAGATAAATAGTACTAGGATAGTCGTTCTAGTAGTAAGGCTCCGTCGGCAATTTCTAAAAACCTAGAGGGGTACCTAGGGCCGGCCCCAGGCCGCCCCAGGCCCCTAGGGCTGTAGTTTAAGAAAGCTTGCCCTAGGGCTATAAGGGTAGATATAAGTCCGCCTAGAATTATAAGAGCTATAAGGGTAACCTACCTAGTACTTAGAACTACTTTAAGATTAAGCTTCTAGGTATTATATAATAATAATATAATATCCTATAATTAGACTTCTAAGTACTAAGTAGTAGTATTAAAGTATTTATAATAGTAATATTATTATATTATTAACTTCTACTTAAGTCTACCCTAGTATATTACTTTTATATAGAAATTAGTTAAATTAATTAATTCTAGGATTACTTTTAAGGTAGTATTAAGGGTACCTTTAAGGTATATTACTTAAGTCTCCTATTAATTATATAATATTAAAACTTTTAAAGTTCTACTTAATAATTAGTTATATTATATAGTTTTACTTAATAAATAATTATATAATTTCTTAAAATCTATAAATTAATAGATTATTATTAGGAACTAGACTAGAAGGCTTGTTCCTAAGGGCTAGAATAGATAGTATAAACTACTAGTAAGTAGGTAGTATTATAAAGATAAACTTAATACTCTAGTAACTTTATAGTTATAAAAGAACTAATCTCTACCTTTTAAGGAGGTAGAGGGAGGACTATCTAAATACCCCTTAAGGAAGCTACCTAGCCTCTTAGATATCTAGATAAAAGGATATCTATTAGGATAATAAGAAGCCGAACTAATACTACTAAAATATTACTAGTAAGCCGTATTATATTAACTAGATATATTAAAATATCCTAATAATTACCTCTCCTTTAAAGGTATTTATCCTTAAATACTAACTATTACTATCTATAATAGGACTTATTAAAAACCTTTAAAACCCTAGTAGAGAAAATAAGGGAAAGAGTTCTAAGGATAATAATATTATAATAATAGTAATATACTATTAGTATTATATAATACTAATATATAATAACCTTTATAGTTATAATATTATTAATAGTAGAATATAATTATTAATTAAGTCTATTATTATAATACTTTATAAATATATAATATAAATAAGTAATTATAAAAGTTAAGTAGTAATATTATTAGACTAACCGCGTCGAGTTAGTACTTTAAACTTGAGTTAGGTACCCGACTCGAGTCTTAGTAATTTAATACTAAAATCTAGTACTAAGTATCTTAAGTTAGTACTTATATAGGTACTAAGTATCTTAAGTTAATACCTAGGTAGGTACTAAGTATTAGTACTAAAGTATTAACTTAAATTACTAAGACTTTAGTTTTAGTAAGGGTATTTTACTAGACTATAATATTAGGAATACTTTATAGTAATATAAAAGGGTAATATAATTATTTAATAGTTATTAGTAGATAGTCTATCTATCTAGTTAGATATCTCTATAATCTTATACTTATAATCCTTCTATTTATTACTATCCTCTTTACTATTATTATACTTACTATTATTATCCTTACTACTACTACTAGTCTTACTAGTATCTTCTAGTTTATATTCTCTATCCTCTTCTTTATCCTCCTTAGTAGTATACTTAATTTCTTTCCTATTAGTATTAACTTTAATTAAGATACCCTCCTTATCTTAATTCCTCTTTATAAGGTTAGGTATAATATAATCCTTTATATTAAACGCGTTAGCGTGCTCTTATATAAACTTAATATAAGTATTTATAATATTAGGGTCTTATATATCTTTTAACTCCTCTAGACCCTTATAATATATAATCCTTTACTTAATAATTTATATAATTAGTAGATTAAATCTAGTAAATTCTAGCCTAATAGTATATATATCTTCCTTAGAAGTATTCTAAAAGTTAAGTTAATTAGAAGATAGGATTAAAGACTAATTATATATTTACCTTTTTTATAGAATTAGTTATACTATTTATAGAATTAGTTATACTATTTATATTTTATATATAATTTACTAGTTTATCTAGCTTAGCTTATTCCTTAGTAGCCTCTTTATTATCTTTAAGGCGTAACTCTATCTTAAAATATTCTATTATATAATATTAGCTATTTAAGAAGTATTATATTACCTAATTATATTATTATAAATCCCTCTTTTATATCTTTCCTCCTTTATAATATCCTTTACCCTAATTACTAGCTTTATATAATCCTCTTTAATGGCTATCTTTTATATATCTAATTCCTTTAACTTTTTAATTCTTTTTAATACTACTACGCGGTTATTAGATACTTTTATATATAATAGCTTTTTATTATTATCCTAGTCTTTTACGCGCTCTACACTCGCGATTAATTTAGGATTCTAGTTATAAAGACTTAATATTATTATAATATTATATTAACTTATCTATCTAGTAATATATTTAGGTAATATAATTAGTAATAAATACTTATTATATATTAATAACCTATCTTACTATAATATCTTAAGTATATAGAGGTAGAAGGAGTTATAAAGAAGATTTTAAGGGGTAATTCTACTTATAATTATACTTATAATTACGCGGAATATTCTACCTAATATTACTTTACCTTATATTAAAACTTCTAAACCTTATATTCCTTCTTTTATCTATTATTATATATATTTAATAACTTTAATAATAGCTTATATTAAGTAGACTAGTAATATTATTTTATAATATATTTCTTACTCTATATACTAATAGGTAGATAGTATAATTAGGTAATAAAACGCTAAAATTACTAGCTATTAGAGGAGGTAAACCTTTATAGGGTAGGGGAGTAAATAAGCTATTATATAAGAAGGGAAAGGTAATATAAATAGGTAATATATTAAAATATAATTAACTAATCCTTTATAAATAGTAGTATTAAAATTAATAATATAAAGATAAAAGTATAAGGTTAACTTAGGTCTTAAAGCTTTAAGGGAGATAAGATAATACTAAAAGTCTATTAATAACCTTATCCTAAAGCTACTATTTAATTATATTATAAGGGAGGTTATAACGGATATTATAGGAGTTAATATAAACTTATATTAAATTTAAAGTTTAACTTTAGAAGTATTATAAGATATTATAAAGGTATTTATAATATCTTTTCTCTTAAGTAAGTATATTACTATTTTACATTACCCTTTAATCTTTATAATAATTACTTACTAATATATCTTATAATATAAATTTAAATCTACTTTATATCTACGCTAAATATATTACTATTATATAGAGGGATCTAAAGCTTATAAAGGAATTAATAGGGAGCTTTAGTATTATACTATTTAGTACTTAAGGGTAGTAATAATTTATAGTATCAGGAGTAGAGGGTAGGTCTAGGATAGTATAGTACTCCTAGTATTACAGTACTCCTAGTATTATAGTACTCCTAGTATTACGGCGCTCTTAGTATTATAATACTCTTAGTAAGATAAAGAATTATATTACCTTCTTATATTACCTTTATATATATATATAGAAATTAAACCTACTTTTTAAATATACTACCTAATTATTAAATAACTTTAAAATAATAACTATTGATCTATTTATCTTAAGATATCTACTAATTCTAACTTAAAAAGCTCTTTACCTCTATTAATACTTTAATTAATATCTTCTTCCGTTTAAAGAATATCCTAGGGTTTAATAAGAGCTTCTTCGGGGTTTAAACCTATAATATAATTATAATACTTTAGAAGTATTATTTATTCTATAAACTCTAGTTCTAACTATATATAATCCTATAAATATACTCTTTAAGTAAGATTAAAGACTCTCTTAATACCTATAAATAATATTAGATATAAAAGGATATCCTTAGCTATTTATATTAGATTTAGATAAGCTAAAGTATTATCCTTTTAGTATTCCTATATAAGAATATCCTCTAATAGACTTTTAGAATAAAAGTATTAAATAGCTTTACTTTATAATAAAGACCTATAACTTAGATATTAAAGTAGACTTCTCCTTACTCTTATTAAAGGCTATTATTAGTTAATTTAAATTTAAATATATTACTATATTATATTACCTTATTAATATTTTATATATCTTATATATTAGTCCTTCTAGTAACTAGTATTATTATTATTTAACTCCTCTTATTTATCCTAAGTTTTATATAGACTTAGTTTTATAAAAGGGTCTAGAATATTAATAAGGTTATATGTTAATCTACCTTTACCTTCTATTTTAGAATAATACTTAGTAAGTTTTATTAAGGCTACTTTATAAGTATTAATAATACTTACTCTACTAGATATCCTACTATTATATATTATTATCTTAGTATAATTAAAATAGTTAAAAAGGGTATTATATAATTAGAACTCTAAATATATACCTATATTTATTATCTAAGAAACTATTAAGGTAAGTTAATAAATAGGATTTAATATATCTCTAAGTAGTAAGATAATTAACTACTTATATCTACTAAGGTTAATCTTATTAATTTTTAGATTAATTATATTTTTATCTACCTAAAAATTAATAAATTTATATAGCTAATATATATAATATATATAAGAAAGTATTAGGTAGGTAGAATTCTAATAAATATAAATATCTTATATAAGTTTTCTAGGTCTTCTAATAGAGCTTTTTTATAATTATTAAAAACTAAGCTTTTATTAAGGAGATAAGTTAATAGCTATTATAAGAGCGCGGATCTATTATAAATATTTGTAAGTATATTACTTATTTATATTACCTTTATTATACTATACCTTTTTAATAATAGTAGATAAACCTATATTTACTTAGATATCTTTAACTCAAGTATCCTCTAATAATACTACTATATTATCTAAGGCTTCTAAATCTAGGGCTTTAATAAAGTCTTATATTATTAGGTTAAAGATATAAGCTATATAAGGAATAGAGTTTTATAGTTTATCCTATTAGATATTACGCTAAGTAAGAGATTTCTCTAATTTATCTTTTAATATTCTATTATTACTAGTATTATTAGTAATAACCCTAAAAAGTTTATCTTTAATTCTATAAATAGTTAATATCTTTATTACTTCTACTATAAGTAAATACCTAGAATAATAGATATTAAGTAGTATAAAAGTAATAAGATATTCCTAATATTAAAAATTAGTATTAACCTAGTAGACTAGTACTCTAAGATAGGCGACCTTTTAGGGACTAGACTAGGTATCTAGTATAATAGAAATATATTAGGGATACTTTAAATCTACTCTAATTTTTATATATATTCCTTTAAAATCTAAAAAGATTATACTCTATAATTTAGTATAATAGATTAGGGTTAAATTTAGACGGGCTATTAATAATAGTTACTATAACTCTAGTTAATTAATAGTATAGAAAGATTAATTTAAGGTAAGAAAGTATTTATATAATTATTTATTCTACTTCTCTTAAGAAAAGTTAGTAGAAAATCTAGTATTACTTTTCTTCTAATATTATCTTAAAGAATTAGTTTTATATTACTATTTTATATTATTATAAATAACTTACCCTAGTTAAAGAAAGTTCTATTTATAATAATAGATTTAGCCGCTTTTATAAATAGTATTTACTTATCTAAATATATTTCTTTATATTAGATATACTTAAATTACTAGTTACTATTAGGTAGTCTAGAAGTTTTTATATATAATCTTTAGTAATCCTTCTACTATTAAAGCTAATTAGATAAAGTTATCTTAGATATTAGCTTATTTACCTAATATAACTTTCTTAAACTAAAGGGGATCTTTAACTTTAGTATTAGACTTTAATTTAATACTTTTACTAATAGTAGATTACCCCTACTATACTTTAAATTAGACTTTAGAGGCCGAATTCTATTTAATATATCTATTATTCCTTACTAGTATTAATTCTAGGAATTCTTTTCTAATAGATTAAATAGTATTTTAAAGAAGCTCTTTCTTCTAATAAAAGGATTTGTTTAATATACCCTAACTAACCTAACTTATAGATTAGCTAGGATAAATACTACTTAATATAGAATTAAGTATAGTAAGATTATTTAATTCTAATTTAATATCTTTATTACTAGGTTTTATAGGAGTTAATATAGTATAAGCCCCGTATATATAATAAGGTAGGAGTAATATAAACTAGTAATATAAATATTTACTATACTAGGGAGAATAGATAAAGGATACTAGGAAGATAAAGTTATAAGTATAATAATTATTTTAAATATATATTATAAGGAGACTATTTTAGTTCCTTCTACTATTTTATTAGGGGCTTAGCGTCTTAGTAATACCTTAGTAATTTAAGTTAGGTTAACCTAACTTACTAAGGTATTAAGGCCTTAGCGAGTTAGTACTAATAGCTAGTACCGAGTATTTCAGTTAGTACTAAGACCCTAACCCGAGTATTCGGTCGGTACTAAATCTTAGTACTAAATCCCGACTTGATAGTTAGTCTAAATATTATACTATTAAATCGCGTAATTAATATATCTTCTTATTATAATAGAAAATGGGAATATTAGGACCCTAAGCTTATCGCGGCTTATTAGTTAGTTAATAAGTCCCCTAGTTACCCCTCTAGGACTAGCGCTAATATTAGAACTCTAATATTTCTTTATATTCTACCTATATATCTACCTACCCTTTATAATATTTTCTATATAAATAATATTATATAACTTACTTTTAGCTATCTAACGCTTTAAAAATAATTAAAATTAGTCTATTATATTAGAAGATATATTAGAATTAATAGATTTACCTCCTAAATTAGTCCGACTATATTATATCTTAGTACCTCCCTACTATATTAATAGTTTTTTCTTCCTACCTCTTTTTTACCTTTAATACTAACCTATAGATATTAATACCTCCCCTTATAATCTATAATATATAAACCGTACTAGCCGTCTTTAAATAATATAGTATTACCCCTCTTATACTAAATTTAGCTCCTCTACCTCCCTATTAATAGTTTAATACCTTCTAAGCGCCTAGCTCTTTTTAAGCTATACCCTAATATTATTAATAAGAGGATTAAATCTTATAAGACTAATAGTATAGGGCGTATTAGACGCTTAAAGAAGACTAGTTTAGGAACTTAGATTAAATCTAGGAATCTACTAGTAAACCCTAGAGATATTATATTAATAGAACCTTACCCTAGAGAAATACTATTAGGTACTTACCCTTATAGTAACCCTAATAAGGGTATTACCCCCTAGTAGCGTATAGCCCTTATTAATATAACTATTTAAGTAGTTATTCCCCCTAGGAACCTTAAATAAACTACTTCCCTAATATTTCTAGAAGCCTTTTAAGAAATTACTTCTTAGCTACCTTTAGAATACTATCCCCTTACGCGTCGTTAGTACGCCTATTAATAGGCTAATAAAGATAATAATATTAAGTACTAACCCCCTATTTAATAAGGGCTATACCGGCGTTAGAATAATATATATTAGGGGCGGATACTAGGCTAGGAATATTAAGTATATAAGGATCCCTAGAAAGTAGGAGATATAATACCCTACCTAATTAATAGATTATTTAATACCTCTATAAGTAGATATCTATACTATAATATACTATTATAAAAAAATTAATATACTAGTATAAGGGGTAGTTAATAGCTATATTATAATAGTAGGAAGAATAATTAGTTATCCCCTAACTAGTTATATAAGCTAGCTTATATTAAGTTATTACTATTAAAACTATTAAGGGGGGCCTTATATTAATCCCTAATTAATATCCTTCTTATATAGCCCTCTAATATCTACTCCTATTTTTATTTAGTAAATAGTTATAATATAACCGCCTCCTATTAGCTAGCTATTAACTTTTAGGTAACTATCTACTATATATATTATAATAGAACTATATTACTAGTACACTTACCTAGTATACCCTAATTAGTAGTAATAATAAATTAGAGTAGGAAGATAGTAGTAACCCTAAGTAGGAGCTAGACTAGTATATTACCGGCGAGTATATACCTTAAGGTTATAATAAGTCTTAGCGAGTAATAAGATAATAATTTTATATAAAATAAATATAAGTAAGACTATTTAATATATTTCCCTAGTTATTTTCTAGACTTAAATCTACTTAGTTATAAATAGTTCTAAATTATTTAGATAATAACTAGGAGGTAGTTAATATAATTTAAATAATTAGTTAATTAATATCTAGATTTAGCCTAATTTCTTTAATTATATTATTAATAGTAGATATTAATTTAGCTACTAGGCTACTAATATTTAGATATTAATAGAGCTTAATAACCTAAATTAGTATTATTAGAATTAATAGACTATTTAAGTAGACTACTACTCTAGCCTAATAGATAGGCTTAGTATTAATCTAGATATCTCGCTTAAAGATATTAGTAGTAAGGTTACTATCCTACTATTAATAATACTAGGAAGCCTATATACTATAAAAGTAAGAATATAAGATATTATAATAATAGTCTAAAAAAGGGGTAAACCTAATTTTTTTATTACCTTTATATATAATTCTAAGTAGCTTAATATTTAGAGCTTATTAGAACCTAATTAGATATTAGAGTACTATTATAATCTAATTACTTATATCTTTAATTAGAAGTTCTAGGAGCTAATAGGGGACCTCCTTAAGTAATATATCCTTAATATTTATATAGGCTACTATTATATTATTAAGTTTTAGAAGTAAGGTCTCTTATATACTTATATTCTCCTTATTATATAAAAAGAGGATTAGATTTAGATAGTTAATAATATTAATAATATTATTTAAATATTTATCCCCCCTTAATAGGATAATAATATACTATATAAGTTAATCTTATAATCTATAATTTATAATTATTATACTAGGGTTCCTAGTAATAGATATTTTAATTAGGAGAAGAATTATTATAATAAGGCTTTTTTAAAGGATTTTTATTAAGAGATATCTTTTATACCTAATAAGAGTTATCCTTTCTATAAATACTTAGTTAGCCCCCCTAAACCTAATTCCTCTATTAATAATAGATAGGTTATCCCTTATAACCCGTACCTATTAAAGAAATATGATACCTATATTAATATTAAGATCTATAGCTCTATTAAGTCTATTTTCTATTTATATAAATATATTTATAAGGGACCTAATTAGGTTAATATCTCCCTCACTAGGAATTATACGCGTAATAATAATAACCCTACTCCTAATAGCTAGTTATAATAATAAGGGGAGTTAGTAGATAAGATTATAAAGTATTAGTCTACTTACTAGATTAAGTCTACTAAGGCTATCTAGAAGATACTCTTATTTAGTATAGGTATTATAAAGCCTTATATAAAGTATTTATAAATCTACCTCCTAGATATAAGGACTAGTTGGAATACGGTACTACTATCGACGTGGCGTTTATAGTGCGTAGTAGTACTACGCTACCCATTTACCTATAGTATATAAAGGAGGGAATTCCCCCTAAAGGGAAGGGTAGCGATTAGTCTTACTATTAATAAGAATAGAGAGTTCTATATATATACGGATTATTTATAATACTTAATAGCTATATTATTATATAGTACCCTTATATTCTAATTACTCTACCCTATTTAGGGGTAGTAGCCCGACTATTAGTAATATAAGTAGAGAAGGGTTATTATAGGTATAAGGTAAAAAGGTTAGTTAACTAGCGTAGATAACCCGCTTAAATATAAGGGATTAAGCTTATAGAGAAAGTAAGTCTTAAGAATTAGTTAATAAATTAATAATAGATATATTATAATTATAATTAACTATCTAGGGGCGGCTACTAGGCGTATAAACCTAGTCCCTACTACCTAAAACCTAAGAAGTCCTATTATAAAGGATATAAGAACTTAAAGAAGAAGTCTCTAAGAGGTAGTAGATATAATATTTATAATAATATTTATAAGAGTTAGAGCGGGAAATATATACTAATAATACTACTTAAGTAGATTATTAATATTACCTATTATTAATAAAAGAATTAGAATTAAAGTATCCTTAATATAAAACTTATATTCTTAGGCTATAGGACCTACGTATATATAATAGGAAGTTAGTATAAAGATATTAAGAATAGTTTAATAATATAGTTAATATAATTAAAATAAGTATAGCCTATTTTTTTAATAACTTTATAAAAATCTAATACGCGTTATAATATATAGCCCTAGACCTTAAGACTATATAATATAAGTATATAAAGGATATATTAAAGGATAAATAGTCCTAGGAATACTTTAATAATTTCTTAATAAATTAAATAGAAGATCCTTAAAATTAATATTTAATAACTAGTAAGTACTACTTAGAAGCTAAGTAAAAGGAATATTAAAAGATTATAAACTTTATAAATTACCTTATTAGATTAGAAAGATAACTTAAGCTATTAATAAAATATATACTTTATAATAACCTTCTAAATAAGTTATATAAAGATCTTTATAATTAACTTATAATATAACCTAATATCCTAGAGATAAGGGATACTCTTATTATATTAATAATCTAATTAGAGCCTTATATAATACTACTTATATATAAAGATTAAAGGGATAATACTCCTATTAGGAGTTAATATCCTTAAAGAGGAAGAGGAAATTTCTAAGGGTAAAGAGATAATAGCTTATATATAAAGTAAGAAGGATAGGGTAGTATTAAGGTATTATTATACCTTCCTTAAAGGCTTAAGCTTAACCTCTCTACTATTAAGTATTATAATTATTAAAAGAAGGGATATATAACTAAGGATTATTAGAGTATAAAATTAATAATTATAAGTATTATAATTAATAAGCTTATAATTAATAAGATATCTAGTAATAAGCTAGCTAAGAGAGGCTTAAATTTCTAAGTATTATAATTATATCTACTATTATAATATAAGGGAAGAAGTAGATATAATAACTTATTATTATAATATAAATAGAGCTTAAGAGTTTATAAAGAGAATTTATTATATTAATTAACTTTAAAGTAGATATTAATTATATTAATATATACTTAATAAAGGAGTAGAATTAAGAAATAGATATAAGCTCTAATAATACCTTATATAATAAAGTAGGGAACCTAATTTTATTACTAGGTTCCTATATAAGAGAAATTGAACTTATAAATTTTAATAATATTATATAATATTATAAGGGCGCCTTTTATATAATAAAAAACCTTAATTATAACTTCTACCTCAAGTATTTATAATTAGAAGAATAAAATCCCTAAGTAGATTAACTTATATAGAATTAATAATTCCCTATTAAAAAAAGTAATATTAAGGAGTACATTAATATTATTAAAGCTTTAAAAGAGTAGCTTAATAGTATTATATTTATTATGATATACTTAGGAGTAGGTAATAAAAACCTACTATTTAAAGTTAAGCTTCCTCTAGAATTTTAGAAATTCTAAGATATCTTTTTAATTAAGAATACTAGGGCGCTATTAGACTATATATATTATAATTATATAATTAATATAAAGGAGAATAAGGAACCTCTCTTTAACCTATTTTATAATTTATTAGAGAAAGAGTTACGCGTATTAAGGGAGTACTTTAAGTAAGCTTTAAAAAAGGGATAGATTTATTATTTTATAAGTCTAATAGGTATATAAATTCTTTTTATACTAAAACAGGATAGAATATTATACTTATATATTAATTATAAAGCGCTTAATAAGATTATAATTAAGAACTATTATCTACTTCTATTAATTAATAAAATATTAATAAGATTAATTAGTATTAAATACTTAACTAAGTTAAATCTTAAAGATATATATTATTACTTATAAATAAGAAAGAGTAATAAATAGAAGATTATATTTTATATAAAGTTTAGCTATTTTAAATATATAATTATACCTTTTAAACTTATTAATATACCTATCTTATTTTAAGTATATATTAATAAAGCCTTAATAGGACTACTTAATATTATATATATTATTTATCTAGATAATATTCTTATCTACTTCTAGAATAAAAAATCTTATATTAAAGTTATAAAGGTAGTATTATAATATCTTTATAAATTTAAACTTTATATTAATTTAAAGAAATATAAGTTTATAATAGTAGAAGTAGAATTCCTTAGCTTTATTATTAATTATAATAGTATATATATAAATTTATATAAAGTAGATATTATAATAAAATAGCTAAAACCTAGGAGTATTAAGGATATTTAAATCTTTTTAAGGTTTATTAATCTCTACTATTATTTTATTAAGTACTATTCCTTTATAACCGCGGCGTTAATAAACTATCTAAAAAATATTTATTTATATATTAAAAATAGAAAGTTAATATTAAGTAATATTATAAGAGTAGTATTTAAGTAATTAAAGTAACTCTTTTAAGAGGTACTATTACTTATATATTTTAACCTTATAAAAGAAATCTAATTAGAGACTAATACTTTAATTCTAGCTATTATAACTATTTTATTATAAAAGTTCTTAATTAATATTAAAGGAGTAGAAGTAAAATAGTATCTTATTACCTTCTACTCTTATAAATTATATTTAGTAGAAACTAGATATAAGACTTATAACTAGGAACTACTTATAATAATTAAGGTATTCTAGATATAAAGGTACTTTTTAAAAGGTAGCTTATACTTAATTATAATAATTACTAATTATAATAACTTAAGGTATTTCTAAATAATATTATTATTAATAAGGAGATAAGTATACTAGATAATAAAGCTTATAATATATAACTTTAAGATATACTATTATATAAGTACTAAGAACCTAGTCAATACCTTATTAAGGTAACTAGATTATATATTAATAATAAATAAAGAAGATACTTATTTATTAATATTATAAAATAAGTTAAAGAATATTAAATATATTTCTTTTAATAAGTATTATATATATAATATTTATAAAGGTTTATAAGATAATAAAGCTTATAATTATAAATAGTATAAAAGGTTAGAGATAGGGCTTAAAAAGCCTTATATCCTAAAAATAAGGGAGAGTAATACGCTCTTAAAGATATAGAGTAGTATAAGTAATAGCTTAAACCCTATTATAAGATAGTTTAATATTAATTAAATAGTATTTAAAAGGTATATTATAATTATATTAATAATAGAGCGCGTATAAAATAAGTATAATAACTTAATATTAGAGATACTTTAATATCTCTAAAAGGGAGATAAGGATATTTATAATAAGAAATAATTATTAAAGTCCTAGGGTTATAAAAAGGCTATTAATATATCTCTATTAATAGATAAGATAAGGGTCCTTTATTAGGGTAGCGTAGTTTTTATACCTAGTAATAAAGTAATTAGATAAGAAATCTTAAAGCTTTATTATAATAACCCTTGTATTAGCTACTACTTATAAAAGTATATATAAGAGCTTATTAAGTGGAAGTTCTATTAGAAATTAATAGAATAAGATATTTATAATTATATATAAGAATACTTAACTTATTAATTAATAAAGTTATATAAATATACTATTTATAATATACTATTACTATTATTAATACTTATAAGACCTTTTAAAGAAATTATAATAGATTTTATTATAAATCTCCCTTTAAATAAATAGAAGGGTAGTATTTATAATATAATCTTAGTAGTTATAAACTATTATATTAAGGTAGCTAGGTATTTACCTATTATAAAGATAGTTAATATTATTAATATTATTAATCTATTATATTATAAAATCTTTTTAAGGTTTAATTAGCTAGAGGGTATTATTAATAATTAAGGGATAGTATTTATAAGTAGCTTCTAGGTAGCTATATATTATTATACTAATATAAAAAGAAAGCTTAATACTACTTTTTACCTTTAAATAAATAGTTAAATAGAGAGATAGAATAGTATACTTAAGTAGTATTTATACTATTATTCTACCTAGAAATAAGATAATTAAGTAGAGTTATTTTATTTTATAAAGTTTATATATAATTATATAAAGTATATTAATACTAGGTTACCTTTATATAAAGCGCTTTATAATTACTTACTTAAGCTAGATATAAAGCTTTTAAAGCTACTATTAAAAGAAGTCCTATTAGTATAAAAAAGTATTAAATTACTTTAAAAATAAAGGGAAGGTTTAAAGTAGTACTTATATTAAGTATAAGCTATATAAGTAGAGTATATAAATAAATAATAAAAGTAAAGATAAGATAATATAAGTAATTATATCTTATTAAATATAAAGTATATTAAATTAATATAAGTAATTAAAAAACTATTATAATATTATATAAGGCCTTTTAAGGTCTTTAATTATATTAATAGTTAAGTATATAAGTTATAACTACTTAATACCTTTTATATATATAATATCTTCTATATCTTACTTATAAAGTTATATTAAAGTAATAATAAGAGTATTATAAAAGTTATATAAGTAGAGCTTATAAATAATAAAGATAAATAGAAAGTTAAAGCTATTTTTAATTATAAAATCTCTTATAATAAACCTTAATATTTAGTAAAGTAGAAGGGTTAATCTTATAATTATAATTAATAGTTATATAAGTAGGACTTAGTTAATATACTAAATATATTAGAAAGATTTAAGTAGAATTACCCTAAGGTATAAAGTTTATATTATATAAGACGGGAAATAATTTTTATTATTATAAAAAAAAGATACTTAATATAACTAGACTATTAAGGGTATTATAAGAGAGGGCTATTATATTATATTAGTAGTAGTACTAGGCCTATTACTATTACTACTACTAGTAATAGGAGTATCCTCCTTATTATCCTCTTCTTTATCCTTTATAATAGGAGGGTAGCGCTCTTATAATATATTAGTAAGGCTTTAAAAGTACTTTAAAAGGGGAGATAGAGTAATATATATATATTAATAAAGGATATTAAGAATACCCTTTAAGGTATTTATAATATAAATAGTAATAGCTAGGTTAACCCTAATAGGAGTTATAATAATAGCGCGGGTAGAGGAGGTATAATAAAGGTAGTAATAATACTATTAAATAAGCCTATTAAAGGTTTATTAAAATCTAGTAAGTTAAAGGAGGTTAAAACTAGCGTTTAAAGTAGTTATAATATTTAAAGACTAAAGAAGGCGCGTATAAGCGCGGTAAGTATAAGTAGGGATCTCCTATTAATATTTAATATTAAGATCTTTATAATATTTATATTTTATTAATCTAAGGGAGGCGCGCGCGTAGGTTATTCTACTAAAAAAATAAATAAAGCTTTAATTAAAAATATTAGACTTATAACTCTTTAGATTAGAATATAATATAATAAAGGTATATTATATAAGATAATATAAGAATAAACTAGGAGTAACTTAGTAGGGGAGGTTATATATTATTATAAGTAGAGGGGGTAATAGTAGTTTTCTTTTAATTAGTAGTAAGGGTAAGTTTATTATTAAGGATTACTTATAAAATAACTATTAGAAGTATAAGGAGGTATAATAAGGCGTAAAGGGGGTAATAATATAAATAAGTCTTAAAAAGGACTTAATATAATCAATAAAAAATAAAGATATTATAATTAAAAGAATAATATTAAAGTTATATAAAGAAGGTACGCCTTAAGTACTTAATAAACCCTTAATAGTAATAACTTCCTATTTACTTTAAAATACTAAGACTTCTAGCTACTTTTATAATAAATTAATAAAGGATAATAGGAAGTATAATAGGAATATATTATAATATAAAGATTATATATAAGAGTAGTACTTATAATTATTATAATTTAATAAAACTCTAAATTCTTTAAGGCTTAGCTTAAGGGGCCTTATAATTAATTATATTATTATACTTTTATTAGAAGTATATTTTATTATTAAGGGAGTATCTTTTATAAATTATAACCTTTTATACTCTTAGAGCCTAAGAGCCTAGATAGAGAGATAATTATAAGGACTAGTTAAGAATATAGTACTACTATTAATATAGTATTTATAGTATATAGTAGTACTATACTACCCCTTTACCTATAATATATAAAGGAGGGAATTCCCCTTAAAGGGAAGGATAGTAATTAGTCTTATTATTAATAAGAATAGAGAGTTCTATATATATACGTATATATATTATTTATAGTACTTAATAGCCACGTTATTACGTAGTACCCTTATACTAGACTAATAGTATACCCTTTTTAAGCTAGCTAATAACTAGGCTACTAATAAGGCTATTAAATAAAAGCTAATAGATAGTAATAAGCTTTATAAGATTATATTAAAAGAGTTTTTTAATATAAACTATCTTATTAAGGAAGCTTATAATAATAGTTAGCTATTACCTTTTATAAAATAGAATAGGAAATATCTAGTTATTATAAGGGATCTACTTAACTATTTATACGCGGATTTTCCTAAGTTCTTTATATAGAATAAAAGAAATAAATAATAAAAAATCTATAAAAAGGGGGAGACTCTTAGGCGTATTAATTTTATTAGTTTGCAAATAAAAGATCTCTACTATTACTAACTACTCCTCTATTATATTAAGGGGGTTATATTATTTAATAACTTCTAGATAGTAGACGGCTAGTTAATAGGATAGAAGGAGGCCTAAGTAGAGCTTAAGTTAACTAAAAATAATAGATATATTAATAAGATCCTTAATAAGGGTAAGGATTTTTAGGGAGGCTATAAGCTACGTAGTCTTTTTATATTAATATTAGTTAAACTCTAACCTATTAACGCCCTAATATTATAGAATAAGTATAAGGAGTATATCTTAAATAACTACTTATACCTCTTATAACGGGATTTTTTAATACTTTAAATACTAGATAATTATTATAAGTAATAGTTATTTATAGAATAGTACGCCCTTTACCTAATTAACGGCTAATTAGAATATTAATTAACCCCTAAATATACTAAGGATCTAGCCTAATATAGCCTACCTATTCTATCTATTCTATTTAATAATTTTAATAATATTTTAAATAGACTTTTACGGGAAGAAATATCTTACTAAATTACCTCTAATAAGGCTAAGGTCTTATAGAATAGGCTAAATAATAATTAATACTACGCTACTAATTAGATTATCGCCGCTATTAACGCTAATATAAATAATAAATTTAGTACTCTAAGTATACTATTCTTCCTTAATAGTACTAGGGGTACTAGTAAGATAATAGTATAAAATACTATTATAGAAAGGCTACGTTCCTAGTAAAAGGTTACTTTAATAGTAGTATCTTCTAATATTATATTAATACTATTATAGGGAGGGTAGATAGCTTACTTATAATTTAAGATACCCCTAGACTCTAATACTACCTCCTTATATAGGATTAAAAGGGGTATAAATCTTATTAAGCTAATTAAGTAAGTTAATATTATCTTTTAAGATAAGTCTCTTATATAGAGTTAATATAATATAGAAGCTATTAGTTATAGCTTTTAAGATATTTATAATAATAACTAGGCTTATTTTAGGGGTAAGGTAGTCTACTTTTATAGAGACTTCTAATAAATACTCCTAGTTATTCTAGGAGGATCTAGTAGCTAGGTTATTAAGGCGTATCTTTAGAAGGCCTATTTTTAGAATAAGGTTATATATTTAAATCTTACTATTAATAAGCGACTTAATAATCCTAACCTAATAGATATTATATATTATAAAATAGGACTATTTGTAAGTAATCTCCTCGCTATTAATAATAGTATTAATATCCGGAAAAGCCCTACTACTAATAAAGATATATTATATTAGAAATATAATTATACCCCTAGAAATACTATTAATAATTTAGTTAAGAATATCTATACTAATATTAAGATAAATATCTCTTAAAGGGTTTATCTATTAAAATAGGCTATTCTTACTATTATAAATAAAGATATTACTAGTATTAATACTAAGATAATATTATATATCCCTAGTAAGATAATAATATACTAGAGTATTAATTATATTATATTAGAAGAAGATAATAAACTCTTCCCCTCTAAGTACTTTTATAGGTTTTATAAACCCTTCCTACTATCTTATAAGTTATATATTAAGCTAGGCGTATTAATTATACTATCAAAGAACCTTAATCCACTATATCTATATAATAGGACCTAACTACGGGTAATAAGATATAATAAGTATATCTTTAAAGGGGAGATTATAAGTAGTACTAATAACGGCGAGAAGGTAATACTATTAAAGATACTATTATAGTCTAAAGAAAATAATAAGCGGATTCCTACCCCCTTTATTTATAAGTAGTACCCTATCTATCTAGTATTTATTATAACTATTAATAAATTATAAGGCTAATTAATCAAGTATATAGGTATTAACTTATAAACTAGGCCTACTTTTAGTTATAATTAGTTATACGTAGCTCTATTATAAGTAATAAGATAGGGAAACCTCTATATTATTAGGCCTAAAACTCCTAAATATATATCTAGCTAAATAATAAGAAATATTATATATAAGTAGGTACTATTAGATAATAGGTAGACTACCCCTAGTATATTAATCGTAACTTATTATTAACGCCTAGATCTTATTAATAGCTACTTAGCGGCTTATAAGAATATTAATTATAATATTAGAAGTATAAAAACGGCTTAATACTATACTTAGTTATATAGTTATATCTTTATATTAAATTATAATATTAGACTTTTTAATAATAAAAATAAGCTATTCTACTATTTAATTTATTAAATACCGCCGGTTAAACTTTAGATAGCTAGATAAATACTAGGCTATATAAACTCCTATATCTAATAGATTCCTCTATATTAATATAATGAATCTAGTATAACTATTAATAGTTATTATAAGAGTATAAAAGATATATTATAATATAAGGGGTATAATAATTTAAGAATTATATTAAATAGTCTAGTAGCGTAGGAGTTATTAGTAGAATAGAATATTACTATACTAGATATCCTATAATTAGTTAGGTACCTAGTAGATAGTATTAGTCTTTTAATGCTATTATCTTAATAATAATAATTTCTTTTCGTAATAATAACTAATATAATAAGTCGTCTAATAATAATATACTTAGTTATACCCTAATAATCTTAAACGGTAATATTATAGTAGAGTTATAATATAAGTAGGCCTAATAACTATTTATTAATACTCTAGTACTAGGTAACTATTATAAATAATCCCTTTAATCTAAAATTAATATTTTTAGTAACGCTTACCCTATAACCCCTATAATACTTAAGGGGGGTCTTAGTATCTATAAGAGTTTATTCGAATATCTATTATATTTAGACTTAAATTTAACTTATAACTATTATTACTTACTAATAAATAAAAGAACTATACTTTTAAGTATACTTTTCCTAAGTAAAAATCTTGAATTTTTATAGGCATTTTCTAGTATAATATAGTATATAATAAAGTTATAATTTATTTACTTCTAACTTCTTTTATAACTACTACTATTAATATTAACCTATTATAAGTTACTTTAAGCTATATCTGAATATATTTAATATTAATACTATTAATACTTTATAAGATAACTACTATTAAAGTATAAATATAATATATAAGATTAATTACTAATATTATACTATATATTAAATAGATAGTAATAATAATAATAATTAAAGTAAGTCTTTACTTACTATTCTAATACTTTTATATAGTAGTCTTAGTACTACCCGAGAAAAAACTAAAATTCTTATATAATTTATAATTTATAAACTAATATATCTCTAAAGTACCTAATAGATATCTAAGTAGTCTAGATATATTACTAATTAAGGCTATATATACTTTACTTATATTATCTATTACTACTATTACCTACTACCTATATTACTATCGCCGCCTCCCTACCCTTCCTTACCCTATACCCCGCTAGAATAGCTTATATTTATAAGAGGAGGTCGCGGGATATCTACTTCTTAGATATAGTAATAAAGAAATACTATTAGCTACTATAATAAAGTGGAGGACGCTAGAGTAATAGAGGAGTAACTAGGTAAAGTACGGAATAGTCTAATAGTTAAAGGGTATCCTTAGGCTAAGTAGCTAGCGTTTTATACTATTATTATACTATATAAAGGAGCTTCTAGACTTCCTAGCCTATTAGCTTATAATATATTAGGATAAGATGTAAGACTTTCTCTAGGATAAATTTAATATTACTATCTTATAATAAGCTATTAGTAAGGCTATTAAGTAAATCAGCTAGAGTAGGAAGTAGGTAAAAAAGATTATATATTAGTAAAGTTAATTCCTTAGGACTAATTAGATACTACGTCTTACTAACTAGTAAGTAGAATAGCTTATTTTCCTAGATAAGAGTATTATAAATAAGTGGTCTAGCTTTAGGAAATATGTATATATACTAAATAGGGTAAAGGTAATATAAAAAGAATTCCTTATTTATAGTAAGAGATAGAGTATTTTACTTATAATTACTATTAATAGATATATCGCCTAGGATATTTACTATAATTTTATAATATTAGATATCTTTAATAACTTTATTTAGATAAGAATCCTCTTATAAATAACTTAATTTCCTAGTCTATATTCTATTAATAGGGACTCTTTTAATTTATATAGATTAATTGATTAAGAAAGCTATTAAGGCTATTAAGAATAATAAAGTATTAGGGAGGCGGAAGCTATTCCGCCATTACTAAGTAAAACGTATAAACTAGAGTAGATTCTATATTAGTATACTAGTAAAATTAAAAAAGTAAATGACCTCATTTACTAATTACCTATATCTATTACTATATATCTATATTAAGGCCCTTATTTATCCTTATATACCTTTACTAAATTACTAGCCTTAGATAGATCCGCTAGGTTATACTATAAATTATCCTTATTACTATAACTAACCCATTTAACTAAGTACTAAGTCTTTCCCCTTAAATACCTCTTATCTAGTAATCTCTCGATTTTATAAGTCCTATTATATAAGTTGATACCTTCTATTTTTAGCTTAAGCTATATAACTAATACTACTAGCTATATATATTATAGGGGGTAGCTTAAGCTAATAAGCGAGTAATCCTACCTTTTATAAAATCCTAAATAGACTAGTATATTATTATAATAGTTTCCTATTAGAGATACTAGGGATCTTATAACCTTTATATAGGCGAAGAAAGACTTTATTATTTTCTTTAAATTATAGACTTTTATATTTACTATTATACCGGTATTTTATTATTATATTACTAAAGGCTATTATATCTTCTACCTATTCCTAGTAGGTAAGTTATAAGCTATTAAAGGCTTCTATAGGGATATTACTAATCGCTAGTATATCTATACTATTATTTACCCTAAACCTATAATAGAGCTTATTAGGAGCGTATCCTATAATAGTAGGGGAGTTATTAATATTAGCCTAGATATATAGGAGTATATAATCCTATTAATTCTAGGTATCTAGATAGTATATAAGGTAGAATTATATTATAATCTCTATAATTTAGTTAGTATACTCGCTCTATCTATTAGTTTATAGATAATAGGTTATAGATATAAGAAATTTAATACTAAGATATTTAAAGACTTCCCGCTAAAAGTTAGATATAATGAGGATCTTAATTATTAATAATACTATATAGAATTCCCTAGTCGTACGCTAGTAGAGATGAAATTATAACCTAGGCCTACTAGGGAGCCTTCTAAGTATTAATACCTAGTATAAGAAGGACCTTCTTTAAGAACTTATAAGTAATTATTAGTAGGTAATTTATACCTAATAGCGTAGTAGGTAGAGTAACTATAAAATCTATCGCGATTATATAAAATAGTATAGGCGGGGTTAGTATAGGTACTTACTTACTATATAATAGGTATCTTCTTATCTAACTAAGTTAGTATTAAGGGTAGTAGCTTATATAGGCTTAGAGGTTTCTAGTAAGATATTAGATATATACTATATAAGAAAGTTAGTTATAATATCTATAATAATTATTATAATTAGAAAAGTTATAGGCTTATTTAAATAGTTCCTTCTTTATAATAGGAGGAATATATAAATATTACCTCTTCTCGCTATTAATATAATAAATAAGCCTATCCCTAAGAATAAATAATATCCTAGGTTTATTATATTTTAGAATTATATCTAGATTATTATTTATAAGAGGCTTTAATATATTAAGGATCTTTTACTATTACTTATTATTCTAATAGCCCGTTTATAGTTAAGATTTAAAATCCTCCGTTATCTCTATATTTATTATATAATAGATAGTAGGGCTATTAAAGTCTTTAGTATTATAGGAAAGACTATTATAGGATATAAGAAGAATATTAAGAATCCTATCTAATAAATTAAAATTCTTAGAGTTAGTTATTTAAAGTCTTGATAGTATATTAAGGATTATATTTAATTTCCTAGGTTTATAATATAATTCTAAATTAAATAAAGATAGGTATTAAGAAGATTATATAAGTTATAGATTTAGCTTATTTATACTTATAATCCTTAAGGTAGACTACTTTAATATTAGGATAATAGTAGAATAATTAGTATAAATAATTATAGTTAGTTATAGATTTAATTTAATTATATATTAAACCTTCCTAATAACCTATATAATATTAGTGATTTTTAATTTAGTAGGCTAATAGTTCTTTTTTATATTATTAAGATAGTAACTAAAAAATATTATAGGCTATATATTAGTCCTTATAAAAGGCTTTAATAACTATATAAGATCTCCCTTTACATAGTATATAATAGCCGTAAATCCTACTACTTTTAAGGTATCTATATCTATATATAGAACTCTATTATAATTATAATAAATAAGAAATTAGGGAGTCCTAAAAGCCTCTTATAAATCCTAAAAAGTACTAAGCTCCTCTTATATAGGCTTATAGAAAATTACCCTAATTACCTTCCTCTTTTATATATAACCTTTTATACCTATATTAAGGCTCTTATTAAGGATAACCTTTCTCTTTTATAAAGGGTCCGCCCTCTATATATATCTCTTAATTAATAATTAGAGCTAACTAGTTAGTCTAAGAAATATTTTTAAGTTAGCTAGGTTTTATAGAAATTATAGTAAGGTAATAGCCGCGATTTTCTCTTTTATTATAGATATCCCTAGGCTATTAATATACTAGCCTAGTAGGGTAATAGAGGGGTAGCTAATATATAACTTTAATAGTAATAGGCTTATATACTTCTTCTAGAATAGATTAAAGACCTTATATAAGTATTTAATATACTCTTATAAGGTATATAAGTAAATAATAATATTATTAATATAGGCTTTAATAAACGCCTAGTATTACTAGAGTATAATATTAGTTTAGTATTAAATATATAGAGGCGAGCCCTTATAACTTATAAGGGCTACTAAAGATTACTCTTAGTTATAATAGCTTATAATTATAAGCTTATAATAATGTCTAACCTAGATATAGAATTAATAAAACTATCTTATAGTATTAATAATTATTATATATTAATAACCTTATACTAATACTATTATATCAGCTTATAAGGGGAGTAGGTATATACTATTCTTTATAATTTTATTAAGCTCTTATATATTAATTATAACGCGGCCCTTTTACCTAGTAGGAGTTATAAAGAAATAGTTTTTAAAGTTATAGCTATCCTTAATATCTTTTATTACTAATACTTAATAATATTGTAAGGTTTCTTCCTAGGATAGTTTATAAGAGCCTTCCTAATAGAAGTTAAAGGGCTTATAGGTAAAATCCTAGTATAAACCTTCCTATTTATAACCTTAAGGGCTCTAAGAAGGCTATCCCTTAAAGGCTTCCTTAGTAGCGGCCTAGTAGACCTATAAAGGTCTTAGAGGCTATTACTATTATTCCCCTTATAGTCTAAAAGGAAAGCGATTTCCTTAATTATAATTCTAGTTTTAATTTTAATTCCCCTAGTATTAAGGACCTTATTAGGGTTACCTATTAAATAAATTAGACCCGTCTAATAGGGCTAGTACTATTATTTAAAGTCTTATAAGTTATATTAGGAGGGTATAGATATTTACGCCCTAATTACCCTATTAATAGCCTTAGTAGGGTTAATAGCCTAGTAGAGGCTTCTAATATTAATAGTAAGTATTATTTTTATCTTATAACTATAATTAAGGTAGTAGTAACTACTAGGAAGGCTATTAAGATTAGGACTAAAATTAAGACTAAGAAAGTTAAAATAGAGATTAATACCTACTACGCTATTTTTACTAAGACGGCTAATAAGATTTTAAGTACTATTAATACTTCCTACGGTCTAATAAGGTAAGGAACTTATTATAGTTAGTAGTATTACTAGGTTTAGGGATATTACGCTAGAACTCTATATTAAGACTATACTAGATAAGAAGAATATAATCCTTTATAACCTTAATCTCTAAATCCTTAGCTACTCTTATAATAGTTTAAGAGTACTCCTAAGGCTCTCTCTATTAAGAAGTATCTTATATAGTATACTTCTTATAGATTAGCGTACCTATATTAATATAGTATAGGGCCTTCTATTATTATATTAATAGATAATACTATTTATTAATATTATAAGTAATAAGATATTTATTACCTTCTTTAAGCTTAGTAGTATATTATCCCTAGGTAGTTCTTTAGAGATATAGTTAAAGGTTTATATAGATAATAGTATTACCCCTTACTTAAATAATATCCTTAATATAGTTTATAAATATATAAATATTATAGAAATAGGTAGTCTTACTAGTATATTTAATATTAGAGGTAGTATTTATAAATTTATTATTATAAAAGGGATTGAAATATCTAATATTATTAGGATTAAAGCGGGGAGTACTATTATTATTAAAAGGTACTCTAGGAGGTATACTAGGATCTATAAGTCCTAGCGCTAGTAGTAGGGCCGGTAGTATAATACTAGTAATCATTTCTTATAACTTAATATACTAAGCCTTAGTGAAACCTATATTCTTACCTATAACTAGATATTATACTAGTCTAATAGGCTATTTATATATAGCTTCTTTAGTAGAAGTCCTATAAGTTATAGGATTAGTACTAAAATTTAGCGGCGTAATACTTAGTATTACTAAGGGTAACTTAATATTAAATAGAGTGAGAGTAGAAGATATAATAGTAGGTATTTTAACTAATAAGAATCTCTTAGGACTATTCTTAGTTAATAGTAGCTAATACTTTATAAAATATAATAAGAGTTATAGGAGACTTTAGTAATACTTAGTACTCTTAATAAAATATTTAATTACCTTTTAAAAGGCGGGGCTATTAGTAGCCTAGTTAAATAGATAGAAGGGTAGTTCTACTAAAGTAGCACGTTAATTACTTAACTTAGGGATCCCTAGTTATAGGGGATATCTATAATAAGTAATAATATAGTTAATATAATACCTAATAGTCTCTAGTACCTTATAAATATATACTTTACTAGTATCCTAGATAAACTTATAAATTTAATTTATTAATATAATAAGATAATAATTAAGGGATAGTAGTAGTTAAGCTACCTTAACGGCTTCCTTTTAGAGAAAGGCTTCTTAGATCTTAGGGAAGAAACCCTAGAAAAGTAATATACTTATATAGAATTTAATAAAAGAGGCTACTAAAGCCTTTAGTAGTAAGCTAAAGTAGTATAAGGTTATACCTAAGTATAGTAGTAGAGTATATTGTTAGGGCTCGTCGCTATTATAATAGATAGTTATAAATAGAGATAGATTAGTTATAGAGAAATAGGCTTCTCTATACTATTAGAGGACTTTAGGGATTATTAGTACTATAAGGGTAGCTTTAATATTTTAGTAGTTTAAGATAATTAATTAGTATTATGAAGCCTTTTATATAGTATTACTACTATATATTAATAGGGACTCTTTTAATTTATATAGATTAATTAATTAAGAAAGCTATTAAGGCTATTAAGAATAATAAAGTATTAGGGAGGCAGAAGCTATTCCGCTATCGCTAAGCGAAACGTATAAACTAGAGTAGATTCCATATCGTCTATTCTAATTATAAATAATATATTAATTTATAACTCTAAAGAGCTAGAGGTTATATATTATACTATGGGCGTTGTCCTAGCTAAGCTCCCTCCTTATTTACTAGACCTAAATCCTATTAAGATATTATTTATAAAGCTAAAGAGATAGATTAAGTGGAATAATTAGAAGATAAAGGTATATACGGAAAATAATAACTTTAGAGGCTTTACGTAGTTCTTATAAAATATTATATATTATTTAGGAGCTATAAGGGTAGGAAAAGGGGGGGTAAGAGGTCTATTTAAAATATTAGGTATATAATATTAAATCGCTTATTTATATCTAGAGTATCTAGAGAATATATCTAAGAAATAGGAAAATAACTAGTAAATTAATACTTTTTAGGAGGTCTTCTCTACTAAAGTTATACTTCCTATCCTAAAAGGCTACTATTAAATTAATAGTAAATTATCTACTTAGACTTAAGCTAGAAATACTTATAAAGCTAGTATTAAACCTATTAAAAAATAAGTATTTCTAGCTTAGAGTAGAGCTCTTCTTTTAAGTAACTTATATATTTAAATCCTAAGTATTAATATTATTTTTATTATTCTTATCCTTATCTACCTTATTAATAATATTATCCTTATTTATACTTATAGCCTTATAAATCTTATAATTATAAAGACTACCTTTATTATACTTCTACTTAGTATACTTACTTATATCCCTTATTAAAGCCTTATTAATACTAATAGTAATATTATACTTATAATATAAATACTCTAGATCTATCTTCTTTAACTAAAGGCTTTTAAGGTTATATTACTTCTTCTATATTAGGTTTAATATATACTCCTATTACAGCCTATTAATATTTAAATAGCTTATTAGATACTACTTAATATATCCCCTTAAATTATTACCTTCTACTACTTTACTCTAAGGATATAAGGTAATAGGAGGGATAATATTAATACTTTTATATTTTAATAGTAGGAGGATTAGCTCTAATACCCTTACTCTTATAACCTTAATAGTATCCTCTTTATCTATTTACCTTTACTCCTACTATATAATTTATAGTAAGAAGATATTAGTAACTAATATACTAGTTAGTATAAATATAAGCGTAGTTAAAGGTAGTTATAGAGTAGGTATCTAAGGTATAAAAGAACTAGCTAATAAGCTTACTAAGGGGGTAGCTAGTAGGACTACTATATAATTCCTCCCCTTCTTCTAAATATAATTCTTATTTAAGTCCTAGATTATATACTTTAGTAGCCTTAATAGACTAGCTAAACTATTCTTAAGATCTATAATTACTTACTATTATATAAAATTCTTATAATCTAGAGGGTAATACTTACCTATTTTAGTATAAACCTAGTAATAATATAGGAGGTTAGGATAAGAATTAATATCCTTATATTTATAGTTTATTATAAGTAGGGCTATTTACTACTTAGTAAGTATTTATAAAGCTTATTACTTAGTCGCCTTATAAATAAGTCTCGCTATTATAATAGTAGCTTTCTAACTAGCCTAAGTAAGAGGAGAAGTACTATTTAATAGTACTTAGGTAAATACTATTAGTAAGATAAACCCTTTTATAATATATATATACTAGGAATTAATATATAGCTTTATATCCTTAAACCTTATAATCTATTTATATAGTATCGCCTACTTAGTATTATACTAGCTAATATTAATATTAATAGTATATTTCTTATCCTTCTTCTAACCTTTCTATATAAGGGTTACCTTAATATTAATAAGAAAGTAGGCTAATCCTTTCTAGGAGGCGTTTATTATTACCTTCTTTTTAGTATTAAATTTAAGATTATATATACTAATATTTCTAGCCGTCTTAAATCTATTAATAGTATAGATATAATTATATGAGTTATATTCCTCCCCCTTAAAGAATACCCTCTTAAATTATATATATTCTATTATTAGTTCTACCTCCTCTTCCTTACTAGACACGGAGGGAGTCTATACTTAGGTACCTTATAGTATAAATAGGGGAGGTATTAGTAAAGCTAACTATATAAGTAAAGGTATAATAGACTTGTACTCTTACTACTACTACTACTACTACTATAATAGCTCCTAGACGTCTAGGCTAATAGCCCTTAGCGGTAATAAGGTAAGAATAGCTATTTAAAGAGGAAGTTTAGCCTCCGCTACCTTAATAGTATATTAACTAGGTATATAGGGTCGTTAGTTAGGAAGCTCTACTATTATAAATATACTATTAGAGGTAGGCCGCTTAAGCGCCTTTTTATATATAACTATTACGTAATAGCTAGATATTATTAGGAAGTCTAAAATACTAAAGAATAAATATATCTAGGCTTTAGAATTACTTAATTAAGACTAATATAGTTAGAATATAAGGGTAGGGATTTATAGGATATTTTAGTATAGGGACTAGGCTAATTATACGATTTTCTCTAGGAATACTAAGACTACTACATAAAAGTTGTACGACGATAATATCCTTTATTAATTTATATATAATATTACCTTATAATAGCCTTTAATTATCTTTAAATATATTATAAGTATATTACTTATAAATTACCTTCTTATATAAGTCTATTATATTATATAGTTAAAGACCTTATTAATATCCTATTATATTATACTTCTTTTAAATTATTCTTATATTCTTTATACTTAAAGGTATTTATTTTAGTTAACTCTTATAATAGATAGTTAAATACTCTTATTATACCTCTCTTCCCTATTATACTACTAGGGTAGTAGCCCTCCCTAGGCCTTATTATCTTTAGTATACTAAGTACCTAGGCTTAAGTCCTAGGTTACTATATAATTATAAGATAGGTAGAGCCTATTAGAGGTACTACTACCTTTATAAAAAGTATAAATTAATTTATAATAATAAGATTTTAATATACTTTATATATAATATATTAATAGGTTATAAGTTTACCTTACCTTTTATATTTATATATCTAGCCTCTTTACTCGCGGCCCTATTATTACCCTTTAAGGTAGAAAATTACCCCGCCGTACTACCTTTATAATACGCGTTACTACCTTTACCTTTAAGGTAAAAGTAGTAATTTATTTAAGGGAGTATAATAAAATATTTTTATATAAGTTATAAACCTCTAAGGAATTATTATACTTTAAGGTAGAGGTAGGTAATTATATAGCTATTACCCTTAAAGGTATTCTAGATATAATAAGATAATAAGTAAATCCTTTTATTATATATTTCTTATAATATATATTAATACTTTTATAAGAGGGGTTAACTACCCTTACTATAATAGAGGGTAATAAGGAGTTAGGGGAGGTAAGTATATTATTAAATAATTCTACTATCTTTATATAAGCTAATTATATATTAAGAGGAGGATAATAATAATAATAATAATAATAATAATAATAATAATAATAATAATAAGTAGAAGATAAGGGAGATAGAGGAGGATATAAAGGAGGAAGAGTATAAGGGTACTACGTAATAACGTAGCTATTAAGTACTATAAACGGTATATATATACTTATATATAGAACTCTCTATTCTTATTAATAGTAAGACTAATTACTACCCTTCTCTTTAAGGGGGAATTCCCTCCTTTATATATTATAAGTAAAGGGGTAGTATATTACTATTATATATTATAAATACTATATTAATAGTAGTATTATATTCCTAACTAGTCCTTATAATTATCTCCCTATTTAGGCTCTTGAGCTTTAAGAGTATAAAAGTTTATAATTTATAAGAGATACTCCCTTAATAATAGAATATAACTTTAATAAAAGTATAATAATATAATTAATTATAAGGCCCTTTAAGCTAAGCCTTAAGGAATATATAATTTTATTTAATTATAATAATTATAAATAATACTCTTATATATAATCTTTATATTATAATATATTTTTATTATACTTCCTATTATTCTTTATTAATTTATTATAAAAGTAGTTTAAAGTCTTAATATTTTAAAGTAAATAGGAAGTTATTACTATTAAGGGTTTATTAAGTACTTAAGGTATACCTCCTTTATATAACTTTAATATTATTCTTTTAATTATAATATTTTTATTTTTTATTAATTATATTAAGTCCTTTTTAATTCTTATTTATATTATTACTCCCTCCGCGCCTTATTATACCTCCTTATAATCCTAGTAATTACTTTATAGGTAATCCTTAATAATTAACTTATCCTCTATTAATTAAAGAAGGTTCCTACTATCTCTTTTTATAATAGTACTTAACCTCTTTTATTAAGTTACTTATAACCTATTTTTATATTATCTTATATAATATACCTCTAGTATATTATATTTTAAAGTAAAGAGTTATAAGTCTAATATTTTTAATTAAGGCTTTACTTATCACTTTAATAGTATAATTTATATACGCGCCTCCCTTAACTCTATTAGGTATAATTATTATAAGTATCTTAATATTAAGTATAAATAGGAAATCCCTACCTCTACCTATTAATCTTATACTCGCCTTTTATAAGCTTTAAATATTATTATTACTTTAGATACTAGCTTTAATCTCCCTTAACTTACTAGACTCTAGTAAACCTTTAATAAGCTTATTTACTAGTATTATTACTACTTATATTATACCTCCTCTACCCCCTCTACTATTACTACTCCTATTAGGGTAGACCCTACTATTACTATCTATATTATAAATATCCTTAAGGATATTCTTAAAATTCTTTACTAATATATATATATTACTCTATTTTCTCTTTTAAAGCCTTATTAAAGCCTTATTAATATATTATAAAAGTACCTCCCTCCTATTATAAAGGATAAGGATAAGGATAAAAAGGATAATCTTATTAATAGTAGTAATAAGAGTAATAGGCCTAGTACTACTATTAATATAATATAATAAGCCTCTAATATAATACCTTTAATAGCCTTAGGTATCCTTTTTTTTATTAATAATAATTAAAATATCTTTCTATCTTATATAATATAAACTTTATACCTTAGGGTAATCTTACTTAAATCTTTCTAATATATTTAATATATTAATTAAGTCCTATTTATATAACTATTAATTATAATTATAAGATTAACCCTTCTACTTTACTAAATATTAAGGTTTATTATAAGAGATCTTATAATTAAGAATAGCTTTAACCTCCTATTTATCTTTATTATTTATAAGCTCTATTTATATAACTTTTATAATACCCTTATTATTACTCTTATATAACTTTATAAGTAAGATATAGAAGATATTATATATATAAAAGGTATTAAGTAGTTATAACTTATATACCTAACTACTAATATAATTAAAGACTTTAAAAGGCTTTAAATAATATTATAATATTTTCTTAATTACTTATATTAATTTAATATACTTTATATTTAATAAGATATAATTACTTATATTATATTATCTTTACTTTTATTATTTATTTATATACTCTACTTATATAGCTTATACTTAATATAAGTACTACTTTAAGCCTTCCCTTTATTTTTAAAGTAATTTAACCCTTTTTATATTAATAGGACTTCTCTTAATAATAGCTTTAAAAGCTTTATATCTAGCTTAAGTAAGTAGTTATAAAGTACTTTATATAAAGGTAATCTAGTATTAATATACTTTATATAATTATATATAAACTCTATTAAATAAATTAACTCTATTTAATTATCTTATTTTTAAGTAGAATAGTAGTATAAATATTATTTAAGTATACTATTCTATCTTTTTATTTAACTATCTATTTAAGGATAAAAAGTAGTATTAAGCTTTCTTTTTATATTAATATAATAATATATAGCTACTTAGAAGTTATTTATAAATATTATTCTTTAATTATTAATAATACCTTCTAGTTAATTAAACTTTAAAAAGATTTTATAATATAATAAGTTAATAATATTAATAATATTAACTATCTTTATAATAAATAAATATTTAACTACTTTAATATAATAATTTATAATTATTAAGATTATATTATAAATATTATCCTTTTATTTACTTAAAGGGAGATTTATAATAAAATCTATTATAATTTCTTAAAAAGGTTTTATAAGTATTAATAGTAATAATAGTATATTATAAATAGTATATTTATATAACTTTATTAATTAATAGGTTAAGTATTCTTATATATAATTATAAATATCTTATTCTATTAATTTCTAATAGAACTTCCACTTAATAAGCTCTTATATATACTTTTATAAGTAGTAGCTAATATAAGGGTTATTATAATAAAGCTTTAAGATTTCTTATCTAATTACTTTATTATTAGGTATAAAAATTATACTACCCTTATAAAGGACCCTAATCATATCTATTAATAGAGATATATTAATAGCCTTTTTATAACCCTAGGACTTTAATAATTATTTCTTATTATAAATATCCTTATCTCCCTTTTAGAGATATTAGAGTATCTCTAATATTAAGTTATTATACTTATTTTATACGCGCTCTATTATTAATATAATTATAATATACCTTCTAAGTACTATTTAATTAATATTAAACTATCCTATAATAGGGTTTAAGCTATTACTTATACTACTCTATATCTTTAAGAGCGCGTTACTCTCCCCTATTTTTAGGATATAAGGCTTTTTAAGCCCTATCTCTAACCTTTTATACTATTTATAATTATAAGCCTTATTATCTTATAAACCTTTATAGATATTATATATATAATACTTATTAAAAGAAATATACCTAATATTCTCTAACTTATTTTATAATATTAATAAATAAGTATCTTCTTTATTTATTATTAATATATAATCTAGTTACCTTAATAAGGTATTGACTAGGTTCTTAGTATTTATATAATAGTATATCTTAAAGTTATATACTATAAGCTTTATTATCTAATATACTTATCTCCTTATTAATAATAATATTATTTAGAAATACCTTAAGTTATTATAATTAGTAATTATTATAATTAAGTATAAGCTACCTTTTAAAAAGTACCTTTATATCTAGAATACCTTAATTATTATAAGTAGTTCCTAGTTATAAGTCTTATATCTAGTTTCTACTAAATATAATTTATAAGAGTAAAAGGTAATAGGATATTATTCTACTTCTACCCTTTTAATACTAATTAGGAACTTTTATAATAAAATAATTATAATAGCTAGAATTAAAATATTAGTCTCTAATTAAATTTCCTCTATTAAGTTAAAATATAGAAGTAATAGTACCTCCTAAAAGAGTTACTTTAACTACTTAAATACTACTCTTATAATATTACTTAATATTAATTTTTTATTTTTAATATATAAATTATTATTTTTAGATAGTCTATTAATATTATAATAATAGAGGAATAGTATTTAATAAATTAATAGTAGAAATTAATAAACTTTAAGAAGATTTAAATATCTTTAATATTCCTTAATTCTAGCTATTTTATTATAATATCTACTTAATATAGGTTTATATATATACTATTATAATTAATAATAAAGCTAAGGAATTCTACTTTTATTATTATAAATTTATATTTCTTTAAGCTAATATAAAGCTTAAATTTATGAAGATATTAAAGTATAACTTTTATAACTTTAATATAAAACTCTTTATCCTAGGAATAAATAAGAATATTATTTAGATAAATAATATAAATAATATTAAATAGTCTTATTAAGGCCTTATTAATATATATTTAAAATAAGGTAAGTATATTAATAAGTTTAAAAGGTATATTTATATATATAAAATAATTATACCTTATATAAAATATAATCTTCTATTTATTATCCTTTCTTATTTGTAAGTAATAATATATATCCTTAAGGTCTAACTTAATTAAGTACTTAATATTAATTAATAGGAGGGAGTTTTAATTTTAATTATAATCTTATTAAGCGCCTTATAATTAATATATAAATATAATATTCTATCTCTTTTAATATAAAAAGGATTAATATACCTATTAAGCTTATAAAATATTAAATTTAACCTTTTTTAAAGACTACTTAAAAGATTCCTTTAATACGCGTAAATGTTTTTTTAATAAATTATAAAGTAGGTTAAAGGGAGGTTCCTTATTCTCCTTTATATTAATCGCGTAATTATAAGGTATATAAGCTAATAATACCTTAATATTCTTAATTAAAAAGATATCTTAAAACTCCTAAAATTTTAAAGGGAGTTTAATTTTAAATAATAGGCTTTTATTACCTACTTTTAAGTATATTATAATAAATATAATATTATTAAGCTACTCCTTTAAGCTTTTAATAATATTAAAATACTCCTTAATATTACTTTTTTTAAATAAGGAATTACTAATTTTATATAAGTTAATCTACTTAGGGATTTTATTCTTTTAATTATAAATACTTAAGGTAGAAGTTATAATTAAGGTTTTTTATTATTAATAATTATTAATAGCTCTTAATTATATATCTTATACCTAGTCTTAATAGGTATTAATTTATAAGACTAGAAAGCTACTAGATATTAAGCCCTATTATTATCCTATTAAGATAAGATAGTAGTTATAATAAAATTAGATATATCTATTTTAATTAAAATTTTCTTATTAGGATTAAAATATATTAAGATAGGTATAATAGTAAAGGTATAATATAAATTATAAAATACCTTCTCCTTATTAATACCTTATATAAAGGGTCTTAACTTTTTCTTATCCCTACTACCTTTTAAAAGGCTAGTCAAAGGGGATACTATTTATAAATAATAATATATAAAATATTAATGAAAGTTTATAAATTCTAAAAATACTTAGACTTCCTAATATATAATTAATACTAGTTAATCTTAGATAGTAAATACCTTATAACTATCTATTAATATACTATTAATACTTATAATAAATTTAAGGAATTCTATTAAATTAATATAGAATTTATATTTCTTTTAATTTATATAAAGTTAAAACTTTTATAACTATTTAAGTACTTAATAGATATATTACCTATAACTTAAGATATCTTTTAAATAAATTAAAATACTATTAAGGTATATTATATAAGTAATATCTACTAGGCCTATTAAAGCTCTATTAATATAAGCTTAAAATATAGTTAAAATATTTATCAACTTAAATAATATAATTATATATTTAAAGTAATTATATTATATATAAAATACTATCTTCTATTTATTACCCTTATAAATATAAATCTTATAATAGGTATCTTTAAAGTCTAATTTAATAAATATCTTTAAACCTTATAAGTAATTAAATATTTTATTAATTAAAGGGAGAAGATAATATTAAAATACAGGGTCCTACTAAGACGCTAGCATACTTGGTAATATATAACTAAGCAGTCTCTTAGTATCTATACTTAGTTCTCACGCATCTAGACTTAGCAATTAAAATTGATTATTCTACTACACAATTTAATAGGTTATAAGCCTAGAGGTATAGGCATTTATTCTAATTATAGCTATTACTTATCCTATCTTTATTAATCTAGTACCGAAGTCTTAGTAGCCTCTAGTGTCCTTTTAGTAAGTTAATAATTACTATTACTGCGTATATTACCTAAAATTCCTCGACTTCTTATTAAAGTACTTAGCCTTTACTACCGTAGGTAACCTTAGATAAATAAGTAAACTTAACTAATTTATAATTATAGGGTCTAGAGAGACTAGCTATAAGGGCTATTATAGTATTATTATTAGGGTAAGCGCTACTAAATAACCGCACTTAGCCCCCTAAGTAAATACCCGCTTCTAACCTTATTATTATAATAAATACTAATTCTATAAGTAGAAATCCCGTTAATACTCCCTCTATTAAGCCTTCTTAGGTAGACTACTACTACCTTATACTTAGGGAAAGAAAGATACTTCCTCCTCCTAAATAATTACTATAGATACTATTCTCTATAGTAATCTCCGCTTTACTATATTACGCCTTTTAGTATTATTTAGCTATTTCCCCCTAGAAAAATCTCTTTAAAGGAGGTTAGGTCCCGGGAAAAATCTCTATAAAAGGAGGTTAGGCCCTAGCTATCTTAATTCTTCTAGATCTTATTAGGTAGCTGTTAACTATCTAACTAGGCCTAGAGCTAGCTTTTCCTACTACCGTAATTACTAGCCTAGCTATTCCTATTAGGTTAGCCCCCTAAAGTTTATATTCTTAGGAATATAAGGATAGCTTATTATAGTAAACGACTTATTAATCTTCCTTCTATAATTTTTAAGCTAAACTAGTTTAAGTTAATACTCCTTAAATCCCGTTTTTATTCTAATATTTTAGGAGGTATTACGGTTATACCCCCTTTACCTATAATTACACCCCCTAACTACCTATAATTATACCCCCCCGTATTAGGTTAGCCCTATATTACTATAATAACGCGGAGCGGAGATCCTACTACTAAAACTTTAGTAATATCTCTAACGCGATTTTCTTTAGACCGGATTAATTATTTATAAAATCTAATAGATCTAAAATAGCCTATTACTATAGTCTTTATAATTAAAACTTTTCTAGCTAGCGCGTGATCTAATTAGTTAATATCTAGTAATAGTGGTATCCCCTAGGCGTAGTCTTAAATAGAGATACTACTACTAAGCCCCCTACTAAATATATATACTTTCTCCTATATCTAGCTACTACGCGTTAATATTATATATACCCTAGTATCCTACTTAGTTCCTTACCTATAATATAGGGGACGGTCTACGTCCTACTTAGTTCCTTACCTATAATATAGGGGACGGTCTACGTCCTACTAGTATAGGCCTAGTAGTCGCCTTAACTAAGGGTAACGCGAGCGTAGGGGTAGATAGCTTAGGTTAGGGAGTAGGCTGCTTAGGCTATAAAGTACGTCGTCGTTATACTAGTAAGGCGAGAAGGCCTTAGCCCTTACCGCGTCCCCTTAGTATTACTACTAGACCTTCTCTTACCCCTAGTATAGACCTCTACTCTAGCGCTAGTAAATTACCTCTAATATCTTCTTCTACCTAGCCTCCTAATATAGGCGTACTTACTCTACCTCTTATAACGTGACGGCTTAGGGTACTAACTTAAGGGGAGGGGTTTTTAAAGCTCTAGTAAGTAAGGTATTCCTTAATAAGTTTAAATTATAAGGATTCGCGTTAAGTTAACTATTATATAGCTAATTCTACGCGTATAAGTAGCTCCTATTAATTATAAGGTCTACCTTTTATATAGGTAATAGCTAGTTCTTAGATAGTAAGGAGCGGGTTAAGGTTATTATTATCTTCTAACGCGTTTAAATACTCTTACGTTAGATAGGAAGTAGGCTTTTTAAATTACTAGTAAGGGTAGATATTATAAAGTCTAAGTATACTAGTACTACTAGACTTAGCTATTTAATTTTTAATTTTATAAGTATATAAGAGACCTAATATTATTATAAAGATATTAGTATATTATTTTAATATACTAGCCTATATCTTCTCCTATTACTTTAATATAAGTCTAAGGGTAAAGGGGGAGATATAAGTAATAATATTATAAAATATTAGTATCTTTACCTTAAAGGGCGTATATATCTTTACTAACTCTATATTACCTTTATATTTTACCTTTTACCTACTAAGGAGAGTTCTAATCTTTTTAATAACTACCTTAAGGTCGCTTATATTATTTTATTAGTTATAATAGGCTAAATATAAGCTAGGATCTATAATACTTACCTATTAAATAATAGAGCTCTCTCTTTAACGCGGTATATCCGCTTTTAGCTTTTAAACTCACCATATTAAAGAAATATAGAACTTAATTAATATACGCCCTAATAAATTTCCTCTAGTATAAATTAATCTATCACCGCTTTAAGTAGGTAATAATACTACTATTATAGTTATTATACTTATCCTATAAACTATCCTATATATACTTATAGTCTATAATAGTATACGCGTAAATAACTACCTACTAGGTAGCTTAGAACTCGTCCTAGTCCTCCTTTATATAAAATTTAGCCTTATAATTAGTAAGGACGTCTTTATTAATATATTAGATATAGAGTATATTTCGCGACTAAGGGTATAGCTTATAAAGAGCTAGTATAAGAGCTAATTTATAATCTATAACGTTAATTAAGGGATCTAGAATATCTAGTAAGAGATATATATCGTAATATTATTATATTACCTATATATAATCCTCTACTTCTTCCTTTTTAAGAAAGTAGAAGGCTATATAGAATAATATATTTAGTATAATAATTCTAGTAATAATAAAGAGGGGGGTTTTATACTTATTTATCTTATAAGTACTATCTATTATAAGTACCTCTTAGTTTATTTTTAGTATCTTATAATAAGAGGTACGCGAGAAGAATAGGTATATAATTTACTCCTTCTAATCCTTTAGGTATTTTATATACTAATTATCCTCTTTATATAACTATTAAAGAAGAGCTTATATAGTTATAAGTAGCCTAAGACTAACTCTCTTTATACGCGCCCTAGTATTATAAATATCCTAGGCCGTAAAGATAGGATTATCTTTATTATAGTTAAGATATAAGGTAGTAATAATCTAACTAGGTCTATCCCCTACTAGTATTTACCTTCTAATTTAGTCTTATACTTCTAGAGTTATAGTAGTAGCCTAATAAGCTTAATAGCCGACCTACTTTATACTAGGATAATTATAAGACGAGTTCTCTACCTTAAGAGACTAGGTATTTATAATCTAATCGCGTATTATTATAGCCTTAAAGGGATAGTTAATAATTTAAGAGGTAGAATATAATTATTTCTACCCCCTTAGTACCTTCTCTTCCCCCCCCTAGTTGTAAAAATACTAGGCTTTTCACTTTACCCCCTTCTTATTAACCTTAGTCCTCTAGATTCTAACCGCGTAGTTATATAATTTTATAAACTTATTAATCTATACTTTTATCGCCTTAAGAGAGGTATCTAATAGACTATCTAGAGGTAGATCTATAGGGAACGGCATATTATTAATTAGAGTAGGGGAGTTAGGGAATAATAAGTAGCTAGAAATATTAGAAGTACGCGTTATAAGAGGCGTTACTATAGCAACGTAGGGCTAACCTAATACGGGGGGGTATAATTATAGGTAGTCAGGGGGTGTAATTATAGGTAAAGGGGGTGTAACTATAATATCTCCCAATATTTTAGTTACTATCTACCGACGCTCTAGGTTAAAGTTCTTCTCCTACTTACTAAAAGCTATTATAAAGGAGGTTAAAAAGCCTATTACTAAGGAAGATAATAGCGACTATAAACTACTATAATTACTCTTAAGCTATAATAATTCTAGGTTAGAAGCTAGTAAATTATTACTAAATACTCCTAGTAAAACTATCCTCGTTAACTTATAAGTTAAAGGTAATAAACCGACGCCTCCTCCCTTAATATCCTTATTATTAGAATTATCTTCCTTAGTATTTTTATTGGCGGAATCCTCTTAAGACTCTATAGAAAACACGCTGAGCTTAATTAGCTAGTCGCTATCTAAAGCTAAATCCTTAGAGGTAGACTCCTAGTAAAATAGCTAACGGTTAAAGTAATAGTAGGAGCTTTCCCCTTACCTTAATTACTATCCTTAAGTCTAATTTAGGTTATAGTTATTAGGCTAAAGAAATTAATAACTAGCTAGTTCTAAATAACCTTAAGCCCTTTTTAGAGGTTATATAAATTAAGGAATATACTATAATCTATAACTATCTTAGGTTTAATACTTATAAACTTATTAAAGATCCCGCTCGTTTTAACTTATAGGCTTAGGCTATCCTTGATAAAATTAAGACTAACTTTAAGCCTACGGGCTCTAGTATTTATATTAAATTAGTTTATTACCTTTATATAGTCTACTTTAATAGGTCTACTATTAAGGATATAGATAATTATACCCGCTAGTTTTAAGAGGTTAATACTAAACTTAAGGAGTTAGATAAAGAGGTAGCTATACTAGAAGCTTATATAATCTAGCTCTACTTTATAGGATTAGGTAGTACCTTTAATACCTTCTAGATTACTTATACCTAGGGCTATACCTTCTTTAGCCTAGGAAAAGTCCCCCTTAGTTAAGTTATACTCGCCGCCCGTAACGAGGAGTAACGTTAATAAGCCTTAGAGAGTTATACTATTACTATATTTAGAGCTTATAACGCCTAAGGAAAAGGTAAGGTAGATAATAAGCTATAGTAGAGCTATAGCTACTATAGGGACGTTTTATATAAGTCTTACTATACTTACGCTATAGACTAGTACTAGGAGTAGTTCCTTTATATAAAGCCTAATAAATTTAAGAAAGCCTTAGTAAAGGCCGCGGCTACTACTACTTAAGCTAATAGTAACTTAAAGAAGTAAAAGCTTAATAAGACTCCCGGTAAATCTAACTTTATAGGTTATATTAATAAGTTTAATATCTATAAAATAGCGGGTAATAATATTATTATCTTAATAGTAGCTCCTAGGAAATTACTCTTAGACTTAAACGGTATAGTCTTTATAAACTCCAGCTACGGCTAGTACGCCTTTTAGGATTATAGTATATTTATAAACCTATAGCCGATTAAAACCTCCCGCGTTATTAGGGGTATTAGCGGCGTCTATTACTCCTTATAGGGTAGTAGGACTATTAAAATTAACTATAATATTAATAGTAAGCTTAGGTTAATACTTATACCTAATACTATATAGGTACCTAACCTAGGCGTAGGCGGTCTCCTATCTATAGGTTAGCTCCTTAATACTAATATAAATATAGCCTATACTAAATTAGGCTATATTATCTTAAAGGGTCTAGTAGTCTTTAATACTAGCTAATTTATAGGAGTTTTTACGCTAGACTTATAGAAACCCTTAGCCCTTAATACCTATAGTATTCCCTTAGACTAATTTTAATAGCTATAATACGCCCGTATAGGGTACCTTAGATAGTAAAGTATTAATAAACTACCGGCTATATTAACTAGGATTAATTTTTTAAAGCTTATTTCTAGCGAACTCATGTATAAATACTATATCTAAGGCCACTAGAAGGCGGTGCCTTATAAGGATACTATTTAGCTAGGGGAGTATTTAATAGAATTTATTTATAACGATATTATTAGCCCCTTTAACTTAATAGGTTTTAAAGGGAGCTAATACTTTATAACGTTTAAGGATAATTTTACTTATATCTTAATTATTATTTACCTTAAGTATAAGAGTAATACTTTCTAGTTATTCTAGCGGTTTAAAGTAGCTTATAAGTATCTAGACTACTATATTTATTACCTCTATATTAATAATAGAGGTAAATATATAAGTTACGCCTTTACTAATTACCTTAAAGACTAGGGTATCTACTATAAAGCTACGGTGCCTAGGAACCCTTAGATAAATAGGATAGCGGAGTATTTAAAGTAGATATTATTATATAAAATATAGCTAATACTCCTTAGCTCTAGGCTTAATAAGTCTTTCTAGCCTAAGATTATACTTACGGCTAACTACCTTACTATCTAGTCTTCTAATTTAAAATTAGGGAAGACTCCTTATAAAGTATAGTATAGATACCTATTAAAGCTCTTATACCTCTAAATAATAGGCTTAGTAACCTACGCCTTATACTATATTTAGAAGAAGTTAGAAGATAAGAGTAATAAGTACTACCTCCTTAGTTATAAAGGGGATTATATCTTTTAGTTATAAAACCCTATAAGATAATAGATTATATAGGTAAATAATATCTATTTTTAGGAGAAAAACCCTTAGTATATTAGTATTAATAAGTAATAGTAACTAAACTTTAGGTTATATAAGCACCTATAGATATCCGCTCTAAAGGAGAATAAAGAGAAGCGGGATATCTAAGACGACGTCGACCCTATTTAATAAGTAGCTCCCTCTTAGTAATAAGTTTATACCTATAGGGTAGAATATATTAGTAGGGAAGAACGGGCTATTTAGCGGGTAATATATAATTATCCTAAGCTAGCTCTACTAGATTTATAGGATCTATTACCAGACCCTCTAGCTATAATAGCCCTTATACTCCTCGCTAACGCTAATAGGATTAAACTATTTAAGCTAAAGACCTATTAATAGGTAATAGAAGACGGCTATAATATCTAATAGAGCCTTAAGATAGATAATAAAGTTAAATCCCTTTAAGAAAATAATACCTAGAAGGTAGTTAATCTACCTATAAGTAAGTATACCTTAGGAGGTAAATAGGTCTATACCTTAAAGTATAGCCCGTAGGGATAGGTTATATACTATAAGGTACGTTAGGTTATTTATAGGTTTAAATAGTATAAAGGTATTAATTATAATAAGACTTTTACCTTAATAGTAAAACCTATAAGTTATAAGGCTATCTTTACTCTAGTAGCTATTATAAACTAGGACTTAGAGTAAATAGACCTTAAGACGGCCTTCCTTTATAGTAATATTAATAAGGAGATTTGTATTAACTAACCTACGGGTTATAAATAAGGGAATAGGGTCTATTAGCTTTATAAGGCTCTTTATAAACTTAAGTAGTCGCTACGAGTTTAATATTATACCTTTATTAACTTTATAAAGGAACTAGGCCTTATACTACTATTCGCCGAATTAAGTATCTTTATTAACTTAAAGGAAGGAACCTTAGTAGCTCTTTATATAGATAATATCTTAATTATAGGTCTAAATAAGTAGGCTATTTAGCGGATTAAAGATACCTTAAATAACTAGTTTAAGATAATAGATTTAAGTCTATATACCTACTACCTTAGTATAATAATTACTTAAGACCGCTAATAGTAAATATTATAACTAGGTTAGGTAGCTTATATTAAGAAGGTACTATAGGACTTTAATATATAGGAGTATAAGTAAGTTACTACTTTAAATAGAAACTAGTACTTACCTAGAAAAGACTAATAATAAGTATAAGGCGAACCCTATATTTAAGAAGAACTATTAAAAGGCCGTAGGATCTCTTATATATATTATACTAGGAACTTAGCTTAATATTACCTACGCGGTATTAGCTATTAGCTACTATACTACTAACCTAAATAAGTTATATTAATCGGCTATTAAGTGTATCTTTTAGTATCTACGCGCTATAATTAAATTCTAGCTTATATTCTAAGGCTCTCTATAAGACCTTATTAAGTATACTAACTCTAACTAGGTAGGTGATTATAATACCCGTAGGTCGACTTTAGGCTATATCTTTAATATTAGCAGCGTAGCCCTTAGCTAGTCTTCTAAATAATAGGCTATAATAGCCCTTTCCTTATATAAAGTAGAATATATTAGCTAGATATAGGCCTCTAAGGAAGCTATCTAGCTAAGGAACCTACTTAGTTAACTCTATTCTAAGGAAGTACTTAAGATAGTAATTATCTATAGTAATAACTAAGGCGTAATTACCCTTATAAAGAACCCTAAGTTTTATACTTACTCTAAGTATATTAAGCTCTAATATTACTAGATAAGGGAGTAAATTACTACTAGAACTATTAACCTTAAGTATATTCCTACGGACTAGTAGTTAGTTAATAGCCTTACTAAACCCCTTTATAAGGAGAAGTTCGTTACTTTTTATAAGGGACTTAGTCTAGAGGAGGTCCTTTATTATAATAGGAGTATTATTACTAGCGGGAGTAAGCTTAAAGACACCCTAGACTATCACTAAGTTACGGGGACTAACTACCCTAAAGACCTAGTAACGGCGACCCTACGACGGCGTGGAGCCTTATAACCACTGACCTAGCTATTATGAGTATTATCAAGCCTAGATAATAATAGTAAGGACTAACAATATATTAATAGTTAATAATAGTCACCCTCTTATAATATGTCCGACTATATTTTAATACAATTTTACCGTATATAGCTTTATCCTAAAATAATTTTTTAAATAACTATATTTTTATAAAAAGTGGAATTTATAGTTTAATATAATCGTTTTTAGTATTTAGTGGTTTAATATAATTATTTTTAGAATATTTTTAAAATATTCTTTAGTTTTAGGGGTATAAATAGTTTAAGTAGGAGTGTTAAAATATAGGGTCCTGCTAAGACGCTAGCATACTTAGTAATATATAACTAAGTAGTCTCTTAGTATCTATATTTAGTTCTTACGCATCTAGACTTAGTAACCAAAATTAATCGTTCTACCACATATTTTGACAGATAATAATTCTTTATTATAAGCTTATTTAATTTATAATAATTAATATATAAATATAAGCTACTATCCTTCTTTAATATAAATAAAATAGGAGCCTTAGTAGGGCTAATAGACTCTTATATTTAACCCTTTAACTTAATATTATTTAAGTAGATATATAAAGTTTCTAACTTCCTTTATAATAAATTATAAATAGGCTTATAAGGAGGCTTATAAATCTTTATATTAATAGTATAGTCCCTAGGCTTAAATAGGGGTAATTATCTTACCTCTTTATAAAAAAAGATATTTAAAAAGTTATAAAGACTTTTAAGTAGCTCTAGTACTTTACTATTAGAGCTCTAAGTATCTACCTAGGATAACCTAATATAAATAATAGTATAAATTATTAATTTACCTTTAAAGGTATTTATAAATACTTATAACTTTAAAATAGATATATTAATAGAGTCTAATAAAAATTACTACTTTTAACTCTTTAAATCTACTTATACCTTAGCTTTTAATAAGGTAGGTATATTAAGAATAATAGGTAACCCCTTCTTCTTAATTATATAGAATATACTAGTATATTAACCTAGCTATCTTTAACTATTAATAAGGTAGTACTCTATTTAATACTTATAATAATAATAGATTAACTAACTATTTATCTATTTAAGAATTAATAGCTAATAACCCTTTAAGGGTTTTAAATTATATTACTTAATAAAGCTTTAAGAGATAATATTAATCTTTATATTAATCTTTATTAAAATATTTATATAGTCTTATATACCTTATATATTAATAGAACTATTAATATTAATATTATAAATTAATAATAGACCCCTTTTAATAAGTAAATACCTTAATATTAAGGTTTAAATAGAGGTATACTTCCTTTTTTTAATTTAATAATCCCTTTTCTAATAGTATTAATAGGTATTATATTTAAGTTCCTAGGTATTCTAGGCTTATAATAATTCTTATTATAATACCCCTTCTTTTTATAATTAAAATATATTAATCCTTCCTTAATATCTAATAACTTATTATAATTATTAATAGATTAAATACTTCCTACCTTTATAAAAGGATTAATACTCCTATTTTAACTTCCTTCCCTCTTTTAACCTTAATTCTATTTATTAAAATAATCCCCCTTTTTTAATAATATAACTATTACCTACTATTCTTTTAATATAATATTACTTATTATTCTCTAATTAAATAGTAAGGGTAATTAAGCTTTCTTTAATTATAAAGAGGTCTTAATAATTTATAAGGGCCTTTTAAAGGTCTAGATATAACTTTATAAAGAAGTTAATCTATTAATATTACTTTAAAAAAAGAGGGATTTATAATTTAATTCTACTTAAATATATATTAAAGCTTTATATTAACTATTTAAAGTTTTATTATATATTTAAGTATAATTATATATTATAAAACTAGTAGTTTATTAGGTCCTTAATAAGGTTTAATAAATATTAAGTAAAGTACTCTTAAATAACTACTCTCTTTAATAATAATTTTTTATAATAATTTTATAACTTAATAAATTTACCTTTTAAGAATTATATAACCTAAGTAATCTTTATAAACTTAATTAAGAATTTATTAAATATTAATTAAAATATAATATTTATAATATAATATTATTTCTTATATTTATATATATTCTTCCCCTTATAAAAGGGTAAGTCTTTAAGCTTTAAATAGCTTTTAAGGTATTAACTATTAAGCTCTTTTAACTAGCCTTTAATAGACTAACTTAGGGTAAAATTATTAAAGATAGATCCTACCCTAGGGTCTAATATACTTTATATATTAATACTCTAATTTAAAGGGTCCTTTATTAGGCCTAGTCTTAACCCTTATTATATCCTACTTAATAATCCCTTAATAATTTATTATAACTTTAATAAAGCCTTATCTACTTTTATTTATAATTAAATTACCTTTTTTAAATACCTTAAAGCTTTCTTTCCTTTATTAACTACTCTTCTTTAATTTTAATAGTAGTAATAAGTTTATTAAGTATAATTATATTAATAAGGGTTTTATCTAAATTAATTATTAAGTTAGGTTTTAACACTATAAATTAATATTAACTTAAATATTTAATACCTACTTCTAGTACTAATCTAAAAAGCCCTTAATACCTTAGTAAGTTAGGTTAGACTAACCCGACTTATTAAGGTATTACTAAGATACTAAGCCACTAATAAATTAGCTAGAAAGCCTAGATTTTTTCTAAAATTAATACTATTTTAAAAATAAATGATTTTTTAATTATAATTTTTATAGCCGCCTTAATTCCTTAAGTATATATATTACCTTTTTATATTACCTTATTTACTTAAGGGTATTACCTAGGTAATAATAATAATAATGCTTAGTAATATAATAGTAATTATCCTTATAGGAATAGTTAATTAGCTATTACCTTTCTATATTATCTTATTTATTATTAAGAATTACCTAGTTAATAATAATAATAATACTTAGTAGTATATTAATAAATTATATATATAATATAAAATATTATTATAAAAAAAATCCTAATATAATAGTCTTAGTAAAATAGTATAGGCGGAACTAATATCTTAGTAAGTTAGGTTAATACTTTAGTACTAATACTTAGTACTACCTTATAATATTAACTTAAATACTTAGTACTAACTATTAATATTAATTTAAATACTTAGGCTAGGAATTTAATATTAACTTATTAAGAGTTAAGTTAGATATCTAACTCAAGTTTAAAGTACTAACTTAACGCGGTTAATCTAGTTTTATTAGAAATTTTATTATTAAGTATATTATTTATTACTTTAATATCTCTTATATTAGACTCTAATATTATATTAATTTTATTATATTAGACTTTTAATATATTTTAATTTTATTTAATATTAGATATTATTATATTATTATACTATTATAATCTAGATTATCCCCCTTTAAAGGTAGAGAGATTAGAACTATTAAGAATTAAATTAAAAGGCTAGTTCTTAAGGGCTAAAATAAATAGTATAAACTATTAATAAATAAGTAGTATTATAAAGATAGACTTAATACTCTAATAACTTTATAATTATAAAAGAATTAATCCCTACCTTCTAAGAAAGTAGAGGGAGGATTATTTAAATACCTTTTAAAGAAGCTACTTAGCCTTTTAGATATCTAAATAAAAGGATATCTATTAAGATAATAAAAAATTAGATTAATACTATTAAAATATTGTTAATAAGTTATATTATATTAGCTAAATATATTAAAATATCTTAATAATTATAAAAATATTACTATTAGAGTTTAAAGTAGCTTTAAGGCCTTATAATATAAGGTAATAATATATATATATATAAAGTACTCCCTTTAAGCCTAGTCCTATATTTTATATTTATTATATTAACTATTAATTCTTATTAAGTACTAGTACTATTAATTATTAATAAGACTTAGTTATATTACCTAGTTAATACTAGCTTTATATAGTTATATTATAACTAATTAATAGGACTTATCCCCTATTAGTCCTATTACCTAGTATTTCTAAAAGCTATTAAATATATATTTAATAACTTATAATATTATTTTAAGCTCTAGGGCTAGTATATAAGCGCGCTAGTTATATATATATAATATACCTATTTTTATATTTTATAAGCTCTCTAGTTTATTAATATACTTTTATATCCTTAGTAAAGGCCTTATACTTATAAGTCTAAGGCTAGCCTTAAGGGCTTTAAGCTAGCCTTAAGCCTATTATAATATATTATAAGGTAGTAGTATATATATACCTTATTCTAATTTATATATACCCTATTTTTAATACGCGTATACCTCCCTTTATTTAATTTAGGGGCTATTATATTAATAAACTAGGAAACTTATAAATTATCAAAATTTATATACTTTATATATATAACTAGCTAAGCTTATATATTAACCTTAAAGCTTAAAATAATACTAGAAGTTAAAAAATATATATTTAATAACTTTTAAAAATACTAGGTAATAGAACTAAAAAATTAATGATAAGGAATTAAATTTAGAATTAAAGTTATAAAGTTATATAATATTAAACTTATATAGAGTATAAACTAGTTATAAGTAGTTTAATAATTTAAGTTGATATTAAAAATAACCCTTAAGTACTAAAAAATAGTTAATCTAAGGATTAATAGGGGATAAGTCCTATTAATTAATTATAATTATATTATATTAATCTAGTATTAACTAGGTAATTATAATAAGGTATTAAGTCTTATTAATAGTTAATAGTATTAATATTTAATAGGAGAAATAATTATAAGCGTAATATAAATATAAAAAATAGGGCTAGGCTTAAGGAGGTACTCTACGCGTATATAAATTAACTATATTTAAAACTTATATTATACTAGTATTAATAATATAACTATTATAACTCTAATAAGCTTCCTATTTCTTCTTAGTATTAAAGGAAAATTATAGCTTTAAGGCCTTAAATCTAGATTTTCTATATTTAAGACTTTTAGGTTAAAATAAAAAAAACTTAAAATTTTCCTATTTATTATTGGTATTTTACCTACAAAAAGTGCTTTTAATAGATTTAATAATTTAATTTCTTTATATGAGTTCTTAGTTTATTAATATAATAGGTTATATTATACTATTACTTATAACTTTTTTATTAATAGATAGATTTTAAAGGGGTTTAATCTATTAGACTTTATATAAAAATATATATATTATAAGTATAAATTATTTATAATATATTAAGTAGTTATTATTATGAAAATAGTATAATAAAAGTACAAAGTATTAAGGAGTAGATAATCTTTTATTATATTACTTAAATATTACTTAAGTAAGCTTAATTAACTATTTAAAATACTCTTACTAACTGATTATTAGGCTAAATAGAGGGAGGTATACGCGTATTAAAATAAGGTATATATAAATTTGAAAGAGGTATATACAGACTTAAATAAAATATATATATACTACTATCTTATATTATAAGGCCTTAAAGCTACTTTAAACTTTAAGAGTAATATTATATAATTATTAATTAAGTAATATTTCTATAATTATCAAGATATCTTAATATATTTAACTAGTATAATATAACTTATTAATAATATCCTAGTAGTATTAATTTAGCTTTTTATTATCTTAATAGATATCTTTTTATCTAGATATTAAAGAAGCTAGGTAGCTTTTTTAAGGGGTATTTAAATAATCCTCCCTCTACCTCTTTAAGAGGTAGAGATTAGTTCTTTTATAATTATAAAGTTACTAGAGTATTAAGTCTACCTTTATAATACTACCTACTTACTAGTAGTTTATACTATCTATTCTAGCCCTTAGGAACTAGCCTTCTAGTCTACTTCCTAATAGTTCTAATCTCTCTACCTTAAAGGGGGATATATAATAGTATAGTAATATAAAGATATCTAATATTAAGTAAGATAAAAATATATTAGAAGTCTATTATAATAAAATTAAGATAATACTAGAGTCTAATATAAGAGATATTAAAGTAATAAATAATATACCTAGTAATAGAATTTCTAATAAAACCCTTACTAGTATAATCATACTTAATACACTTATTACTACTATTAAAGTTAAAGAAGAGTAGTTAATAAAGGAAAGAAAGCTTTAAAGTATCTAAGAAAGGGTAGCCTAATTATAAGTAGAAGTAGATATAGTTATATTAAATTTATATTAGATTATTAATAGATTATTAGGAGGGATATAATAAGGGTTAAGATTAGGCCTAATAAAGGATTACTCTTTAAATTAAGGTACTACTATATAAGGTATATTAGACCCTAGAGTAGGATCTATCTTTAATAGTTTTACCCTAAGTTAGTCTATTAGAGGCTAGTTAGAAGAACTTAATAGTTAATATCTTAAGAGCTACTTAAAGCTTGAGGACTTACCTTTTTATAAGGGGAAGAATATATATAAGTATAAGAAATAATATTATATTATAAATATTATAATTTAATTAATACCTAATAAACTCCTAAATAAGTTTATAAAGGTTATTTAGGTTATATAATTCTTAGAAGGTAAACCTACTAAGTTATAAAATTATTATAAGAAGTTATTATTAGGGAGAGTAGCTACCTAAGAGTACTTTACTTAATATTTATTAGACTTTATTAAAGACTTAGTAAACTACTAGCTTTATGATATATAATTATACTTAAATATATAATAAAACCCTAATTAATTAATATAAAGTTTTAATATATATTTAAGTAGAATTAAATTATAAATCCCTCCTTTTTTAAAGGAATATTAATAGATTAACTTCTTTATAAAGTTATACCTAGACTTTTAAAAGGCCCTTATAAACTATTAAGACCTCCTTATAATTAAAGAAAGCCTAATTATCTTTACTACTTAATTAGAGAATAATTAGTAGTATTATACTAGAATAATAGTAGGTAATAATTATATTATTAAAAAAGGGGATTATTCTAATAGGTAGAATAAAGGTTAGAAGAGGAAAGGAAGTTAAGATAAAGGTATTAATCCTTTTATCAAAGTAGGAAGTATTTAGCCTACTAATAGTTATAATAAGTTATTAGATACTAAGGAAGGGTTAATATATTTTAATTATAAAAAGAAGGGGTATTATAATAAAGACTATTATAAGTCTAGGATACCTAGGAACCTAAATATAATACTTATTAATACTATTAAAAAAGGGATTATTAAATTAAAAAAAGGAAGCGCGCCTCTATCTAAACCTTAATACTAAGGCGCTTACTTATTAAAAGGAGTTTATTATTAATTTATAATATTAATATTAATAGTTCTATTAATATATAAGGTATATAAGACTATATAAACTTCTTAATAGATATAAGAGTAGAGATTAATATTATCTCTTAAAGCTTTATTAAGTAATATAACTTAAAACCCTTAAAGGGTTATTAGCTATTAATTCTTAAATAGATAAATAGTTAGTTAATCTATTATTATTATAAGTATTAAATAGAGTACTACCTTATTAATAGTTAAAGATAGCTAGGTTAATATACTAGTATATTCTATATAATTAAGAAGAAGGGGTTACCTATTATTCTTAATATACCTACCTTATTAAAAGCTAGGGTATAAGTAGATTTAAAGAGTTAAAAGTAGTAATTTCTATTAGACTCTACTAGTATATTTATCTTAAAGTTATAAGTATTTATAAATACCCTTAAAGGTAAATTAATAATTTATATTATTATTTATATTAGGTTATCCTAGGTAGAAACCTAGAGTTTTAATAATAAAGTATTAAAGCTACTTAAAAGTCTTTATAACTTTTTAAATAACTTTTTAAATAAGGAGGTACAATAACTACCCCTATTTAAGCCTAAGGATTATATTATTAATATAAATAGTTATAAGCCTCCTTATAAACCTATTTATAATTTATTATAAAGGGAGTTAAAAACTTTATATATCTACCTAGATAATACTAAGTTAAAGGGTTAGATATAAGAGTCTATTAATCTTATAAGGGCTCCTATTTTATTTATATTAAAGAAGGATAATAGCTTATAATTATATATTAACTATTATAAATTAAATAAGATAATAGTAAAGAACTATTATCCTCTCCCTTTAATTAATAAAATACTTAATTACCTTTAAGGTATAAAGATATTTATTAAGTTAGACCTTAAAGATACTTATTATAAGATTTATATTTATAAGGATAATAAGTAGAAGATAGTATTTTATATATAATATAATTATTTTAAATATATAATTATACTATTTAGGTTAATAAATACCCTAGTAACCTTTTAAGCCTATATTAATAGAGCTTTAATAGGCCTAGTAGATATTACTTATATAATATACTTTAATAATATCTTAATTTATTTTAAAAATATTCTAAGTTATAAGTAGTATATCTATTAAGTACTTAAGTAATTATAGAAGTTTTAACTTTATATAAATTAAGAGAAATATAAATTTTATATTAATTTAATAGAATTCCTTAAGTTTATTATAAGTATTATAAGTATATTAATAGATAGTTATAAAGTATTTACTATTTAAGACTAGCTAGTATTAACTATATATTAGGAAGTCTAATTATTCTTAGGATTTATAAACTTCTACTAGTATTTTATATACTATTATTTATAAATAGTATCCCTCTTAACTAGCCTTTTAAAAGGTAGTAAGGATAAGAAGAAGTTAAAACTATTTATATAAGGCGCTAATAAAGAGAAGGTATTTTATAACTTATATTATACCTTTATAATTATACCTATCTTAATATATTTTAATCTTAATAAGAAAATTTAGATTAAAATAGATATATCTAATTTTATTATAATAGCTATCCTATCTTAATAAGATAATAATAGGGCTTAATATCTAGTAGCTTTCTAGTCTTATAAATTAATACCTATTTAAACTAGGTATAAGATATATAATTAAGAGCTATTAGTAATTATTAAAGCCTTTAAGTAATAGTAATAGGTACTATATAAAAGGTAGTTATTATACTATTAAAGTACTTATAAATTATAATAATCTTAAGGGATTTATATAAGTAAAGTAGTTAAATAGTTACTAAGCTTAATAGGCTATTTATTTAATTATATATAACTTTAATATTAAATATTAACTTAGTAAGAAGAATCCTATAAATACTCTATTATATAAACCTAATTATAATAATATTAAGATATTATTTAACTAGCTCCTACCTACCTTATAAAATAAGCTAGTAAATTTAGGAAGTATTATCTTTAACTAAAGGTAGTTAAAAGAAATAATTAAGTATATAAACTTATCTAGCTTAGGAGGGCTTAAGAAACCCTTAATTAAGCCTAAAAACTTAGATAGAAGGGATATAAAACTACCTTCCTGGTATTAATATAATATAATAGCGCTACTACTTAATCCTACTACTAGGATTATTAGTTATAAATAATATATCTTATAAGTACTAATAAAAATAGTTATTAGACTTAAAATAGCTTATAAAGTTAGATTAAAATCCTTAAAAGAATTTATCCTCTTATTATAAAATAGTAATCTATTTATTATTAAATAGAAAGATAAGGTAAAGTATATAACTTCGAAGTAAAATACTATTAAATAGCCTTAAAAAGTTAACTTAATAAAATTATTAAGATTTAAAGGAGTACTTTATATATTAGATAATTTAGTATTATATATAAAAATTATTATAAGGTATTATAATAATACTCTAATAAGTTATTTTAAGTTATAAAAAACCTTAGAATTACTTTAATATAAGTATTATTAGAGTAGAATATTAATAGATATTAAGTTATATATTTAAACTTATAAAATTTATTAAAGGATAAAAACTCCTAGATATAAACTTTATAATAATAATATAATATTCTTATTATAACTTAAAGGGCCTTAAGAAGAACTTTTTATAAATATTATTATAAGCTTACTACCTAATAAATATAGAAATTTTATATATAATTCTATTCTTATAATTATTAATAAGTATATAAAGATAGTCTAATACCTTTTAATTAAGAGTACTTATACTATTATTAAATTAGCTAAGATCTTATTTAAGAATAGAATATTATAATATAATTGTAAGGACTAGTCAGGAATATAGTACTACTATCGACGTGGCGTCTATAGTACGTAGTAGTACTGCGCTACCCCTTTACCTATAGTATATAGAGGAGGGAATTCCTCTCGAAGGGAAGGGTAGCGATTAGTCTTACTATTAAGGAGAATAGAGCGTTCTATATATATACGTATATATACTATTTATAATACTTAATAGCTATATTATTACGTAGTATCCTTATATTCTAATTACTCTACCCTATTTAGGGGTAGTAGCCCGACTATTAATAAGATAAGTAGAGAAGGGTTATTACGGGCGTAAGATAAAAAGGTTAGTTAACTAGCGTAGATAACCTACTTAAATATAAGGGATTAAGCCTATAAAGAAAGTAAGTCTTAAGAATTAGTTAATAAATTAATAATAGATATATCGCGATTATAATTAACTATCTAGGGGTAACTACTAGGCGTATAAACCTAGTCCCCGCTACTTAAAACCTAAGAAGTACTATTATAAAGGATATAAGAACTTAAAGAAGAAGTCTCTAAGAGGTAGTAGATATAAGATCTATAATAATATTTATAAGAGTTAAAGCGGGAAATATATACTAATAATACTACTTAAGTAGGTTATTAATATTACCTATTATTAATAAAAGAATTAGAATTAAAGCGTCCTTAATATAGAACCTATACTCTTAAGTTATAAGACCTATATATATATAACGGGAAGTTAGTATAAGAATATTAAGAATAATTTAATAATATAATTAATATAATTAAAATAAGTATAACCTATTTTCTTAATAACTTTATAAAAATCTAATATATATTATAGTATATAACCCTAGACCCTAAGGCTATATAATATAAGTATATAAAGGATATATTAAAGGATAAATAGTCCTAGAAATACTTTAATAATTTCTTAATAAATTAAATAAAAGATCTTCAAAATTAATATTTAATAACTAGTAAGTACTACTTAGAAGCTAAGTAAAAGGAATATTAAAAGATTATAAACTTTATAAACTTTATAAACTACCTTACTAAGTTAGAAAGATAGCTTAAACTATTAATAGAGTATATACTTTATAATAACCTTTTAAATAAATTATATAAAGATCTTTATAATTAACTTATAATATAATCTAATATCCTAGAGATAAGGGATACTCTTATTATATTAATAATATAATTAGAGCCTTATATAATACTACTTATATATAAAGATTAAAGGGATAATACTCCTACTAGGGGTTAATATCCTTAAAGAGGAAGAGGAAATTTCTAAGGGTAAAGAGATAATAGCTTATATATAAAGTAAGAAGGGCGGGGTAGTATTAAGGCGTTATTATACCTTCCTTAAAGGCCTAAGCCTAACCTCTCTACTATTAAGTACTATAATTATTAAAAGAAGGGATATATAATTAAAGATTACTAGAGCGTGAAATTAATAGTTATAAGTATTATAATTAATAAGCTTATAACTAATAAGATATTTAGTAATAAGCCGGTTAAAAGAAGCTTAAATTTAAAAAACCCCTAAGTATTATAATTATATCTACTATTATAATATAAAGGAAGAAGCGGATATAATAACTTATTATAAAAGTATAAATAGAGCTTAAGAGCTTATAAAGAGAATTTATTATATTAATTAACTTTAAAGTAGATATTAATTATATTAATATATACTTAATAAAGGAATAGAATTAAAAAATAGACCTAAGCTCTAGTAATACCCTATATAATAGAGTTAGGAATCTAATATTATTACTAAGTTCTTATATAAGAGAAATTAAACTTATTAATTCTAATAATATTATATAATATTATAAGGGCGCCTTTTATATAATAATAAACCTTAACTATAACTTCTACCTTAGGTATTTATAATTAGAAGAATAAAATCCCTAAGTAGATTAGCCTATATAAAACTAGTAATTCCCTATTAAAAAAAGTAATATTAAGGAGTACTTTAATACTATTAAAGCCTTAGAGGAGTAGCTTAATAGCGTTATATTTATTATAATATACTTAGGAGTAGGTAATAAAAGCCTACTACCTAAAGTTAAGCTCCCTCTAAAATTTTAGGAATTTTAAGATATCTTCTTAATTAAGAATATTAAGGCGCTATTAGACTATATATATTATAATTATATAATTAATATAAAGGAGAATAAAGAACCTCCCTTTAACCTACTTTATAATCTATTAGAGAAAGAGTTATATATATTAAAGGAGTACTTTAAATAGGCTTTAGAAAAGGGATAGATTTATTATTTTATAAGTTTAATAGGTATACTAATTCTTTTTATATTAAAAAAGGATAGAATATTATACTTATATATTAATTATAAGGCGCTTAATAAAATTATAATTAAAAATTACTATCTACTTCTATTAATTAATAAAATATTAATAAGATTAATTAATACTAAGTACTTAACTAAGTTAGATCTTAAGGATATATATTATTACCTATAAATAAGAAAGGGTAATAAATAAAAGATTATATTTTATATAAGGTATAACTATTTTAAATATATAATTATACCTTTTAAACTTATTAATATATCTACCTTATTCTAAGTATATATTAATAAAGCCTTAGTAGGACTACTTAATATTATATATATTATTTATTTAGATAATATTCTTATCTACTTCTAGGATAAAAAGTCTTATATTAAAGTTATAAAGGTAGTATTATAATATCTTTATAAATTTAAACTTTATATTAACTTAAAAAAATATAAATTTATAGTAGTAAAAGTAGAATTCCTTAACTTTATTATTAGTTATAATAGTATATATATAGATCTATATAGAGTAGATATTATAATAGAATAGCTAGAACCTAGGAATATTAAGGATATTTAGATCTTTTTAGGGTTTATTAATTTCTATTATTATTTTATTAAGTACTATTCCTTTATAATTATAGTATTAATAGACTATTTAAAAAATAATTATTTATATATTAAAAATAGAAAGTTAATATTAAGTAATATTATAAGAGCGGCGTTTAAGTAGTTAAAGTAACTCTTTTAAGAGGTATTATTACTTATATATTTTAACTTTATAAGAGAAATCTAACTAAAGATTAATACTTTAATTCTAGCTATTACAACTATTTTATTATAAAAGTTCTTAATTAATATTAAAGGGGCGGAAGTAGAATAGTATCTTATTACCTTCTACTCTTATAAGTTATATTTAATAGAAACTAGATATAAGACTTATAACTAGGAACTACTTATAATAGTTAAGGTATTCTAGTTATAAAGGTACTTCTTAAAAGGTAGCTTATATCTAATTATAATAATTACTAATTATAATAACTTAAGGTATTTCTAGATAATAGTATTATTAATAAAGAGATAAGTATATTAAGTAATAAAGCTTATAATATATAACTTTGGGATATACTATTATATAAATACTAAGAACCTAGCTAATACTCTATTAAGGTAACTAGATTATATATTAATAATAGATAAAAAAGATACTTATCTATTAATATTATAAAATAAGTTAAAGAATATTAGGTATATTCCTTTTAATCAGTATTATATATATAATATTTATAAAGGTTTATAAGATAATAAGGCTTATAATTATAAATAGTATAAAAGGTTAGAGATAGGGCTTAAAAAGCCTTATACCCTAAAAATAGGAGAGAGTAAAGCGCTCTTAAGAATATAAAGTAGTATAGGTAATAGCTTAAACCCTATTATAAGATAATTTAATATTAACTAAATAGTACTTAGAAGGTATATTATAACTATATTAATAATAGAATATATATAAAATAAGTATAATAACTTAATATTAAAGATACTCTAATATCTTTAAAAGGGAGATAAGGATATTTATAATAAGAAATAATTATTAAAGTCCTAGGGTTATAAAAAGGCTATTAATATATCTCTATTAATAGATAAGATAGGGGTCCTTTATAAGGGTAGCGTAGTTTTTATACCTAGTAATAAAGTAATTAGATAAGAAATCTTAAAGCTTTATTATAATAACCCTTGTATTAGCTACTACTTATAAAAGTATATATAGGAGCTTATTAAGCGGAAGTTCTATTAAAAATTAATAGGATAAGATATTTATAATTATATATAAGAATACTCAACTTATTAATTAATAAAGCTATATAGATATACTATTTATAATATGCTATTACTATTATTAATACTTATAAGACCTTTTTAGGAAATTATAATAGATTTTATTATAAATCTCCCTCTAAGTAAATAGAAGGGTAGTATTTATAATATAATCTTAGTAGTTATAAACTATTATATTAAGGTAGTTAGGTATTTATCTATTATAAAGATAGTTAATACTATTAATATTACTAACCTATTATATTATAAAATCTTTTTAAAGTTTAATTAGTTAGAAGGTATTATTAGTAATTAAGGGATAGTATTTATAAGTAGCTTCTAGGTAGTTATATATTATTATACTAATATAAAAAGAAAGCTTAGTACTACTTTCTATCCTTAAATAGATAGTTAAATAGAGAGATAGAATAGTATACTAGAGTAGTATTTATACTACTATTCTACCTAGAAATAAGATAACTAAGTAGAGTTACTTTATCTAGTAGAGTTTATATATAATTATATAAAGTATATTAATACTAGGTTACCTCTATATAAGGCGCTTTATAACTACTTACTTAAACTAGATATAAAGCTTTTAAAGCTACTATTAGAAGAAGTTATATTAATATAAAAAGGGTTAAATTACTTTAGAAATAAAGGGAAGGTTTAAAGTAGTACTTATATTAAGTATAAGTTATATAAATAGAGTATATAGATAAATAATAAAAGTAAAGATAATATAATATAGGTAATTATATCTTATTAAATATAAAGTATATTAGATTAATATAAGTAATTAAAAAATTATTATAATATTATCTAAGGCCTTTTAAGGTCTTTAATTATATTAGTAGTTAGGTATATAAGTTATAACTACCTAATACCTTTTATATATATAATATCTTTTATATCTTACTTATAAAGCTATATTAGGGTAATAGTAAGAGTATTATAAAAGTTATATAAGTAGAGCTTATAAATAATAAAGATAAATAGGAAGTTAAAGCTATTCTTAACTATAAAATCTCTTATAATAAACCTTAGTATTTAGTAAAGTAGAAGAGTTAATCTTATAATTATAATTAATAGTTATATAAGCAGGACTTAGTTAATATACTAGATATATTAGAAAGATTTAAGTAGGATTACCCTAAGGTATAAAGTTTATATTATATAAGAGGGGAAATAATTTCTATTATTATTATATATAAAAAAGATACCTAATATAACTAGACTATTAAAGGTATTATAAGAGAGGGCTATTATATTATACTAGTAGTAGTACTAGGCCTATTACTATTACTACTACTAGTAATAGGAGTATCCTCCTTATTATTCTCTTCTTTATCCTTTATAATAGGAGGGAGGCGCTCTTATAATATATTAACGAGGCTTTAAAGGTACTTTAAAAGGGGAGATAGAGTAATATATATATACTAATAAAGAATATTAAGAATATCCTCTAGGGTATTTATAATATAAATAGTAATAGCTAGGTTAACCCTAATAGGAGTTATAATAGTAGCGGGGGTAGAGGAGGCGCGGTAAAGGTAGTAATAATACTATTAAATAAGCCTATTAAAGGTTTACTAGAATTTAGTAAGTTAAGGGAGGTTAGAGCTAGTATTTAAAGTAGTTATAATATCTAAAAATTAAAGAAGGCGCGTATAAGCGCGGTAAGTATAAGTAGGAATCTTCTATTAATATTTAATATTAAGATCTTTATAATATTTATATTTTATTAACCTAGGGGAGGCGCGCGCGTAGATTATCCTATTAAAAAAGTAAATAAAGCTTTAATTAAAAATATTAGACTTACGGCTCTTTAGATTAAAATATAATATAATAAAGGTATATTATATAAGATAATATAAGAATAGGCTAGAAGCGGCTTAATAGGGGAGGTTATATACTATTATAAATAGAGGGGGTAATAGTAATCTTCTTTTAATTAATAGTAAGGGTAAGTTTATTATTAAGGATTACTTATGAAATAACTACTAGAAGTATAAAGAGGTATAATAAGGTATAAAGGGGGTAATAATATAAATAAGACTTAAAAAGGACTTAATATAATTAATAAAAAGTAAAGATATTATAATTAGAAGAATAATATTAAAGTTATATAAAGAAGGTATACCTTAAGTACTTAATAAACCCTTAATAGTAATAACTTCCTATTTACTTTAAAATATTAAGACTTCTAGCTACTTTTATAATAAATTAATAAAGGATAATAGGAAGTATAATAGGAATATATTATAATATAAGGATTATATATAAGAGTAGTATCCGCGATTATTATAATTTAATAAAATTATAAATTCCTTAAGGCTTAACTTAAAGGGCCTTATAATTAATTATATTATTACGCTCTTATTAGAGATATATTCTATTACTAAGGGAGTGTCTTTTATAAATTATAACCTTTTATACTCTTAGAGCCTAAGAGCCTAGATAGGGAGATAGTTATAAGGACTAGTTAAGAATATAATACTATTATTAACGTGGCGTTTATAATATATAATAGTACTATACTACCCCTTTACTTATAATATATAAAGGAGGGAATTCCCCCTAAAGGGAAGGGTAGTAATTAGTCTTACTATTAAGAAGAATAGAGAGTTCTATATATATACGTATATATACCGTTTATAGTACTTAATAGCTATTTTATTACGTAGTACCCTTATAATAATTTATTAATAGGAATTATATTAAATTAGGGATCTTTATTTATAAATACCTATTAATTAGAAGTATATTATTATATAAAGATAAAGAAATAATTAAGTACTACCTTCTATTTATAAATATATAGGTAGATTAAATACTAAAATTAAATATTAAAATATTACCTTAAAGTATTTTTAAATAAAGAATAAGATAATTAAGTTATATTACTTCTAATAACTAAATTCGCGTATTATAATAATATTTATATTATACTAGGTTATTTATTATTTCATATAATATATAGATATAATTTATATATAGAAAATAAAGTTAGGGATAACTTTTTAGAAGGAGTACTTATAATTAAAGACTATATAAAAAGCTTTTTAAAAGTAAGAGCTATATTAGTAGATTAATAGTAGACTATTTAAATATAAGTTATAAAGTTTTATAATAAACTTTATATCTTAAAGTCTTATATAATAGGAGAACTAGTAATATTAGTTATAAAGAATTTAAAGTAGAAAAGACTAAATTAAAAGCTATTATATAAATATATTAATCCCTTTAAGATAGTAGATATAATTAAATACTAGGTATACTACTTAAATCTCTTAATAATATAAAGAATTTATTCTATATTTTATATTTCTTTATTAGAATTATATTAGAGCTATCTTAATAAAGGTAAGTAACTATTTATACCTCCTTTAAAACTTATTAATAGTAAAGAATATTATAAAGTAGAATAAATTCTAGATAGAATAAAAAATAAAGGTATTTAATACTACTTAATTAAATAGTCTAATTATAAAATAGAATATAATTAATAAATATCTATTAAAGATATAAATATAAAAGACTTATAAAGGGAATATAATAATATATATATAATAAAGAAATATTATAAATTAAATACTAGTATATAATTATTATAATAAAATTATTCTATTATAAGTTTAAGTTATATAAGGTAAGTTATAAGTTATATTTATATAATAGAGATTTTAATAAAGAAGTATATAAGAAAAGGATTAATTAAGGGGAAAACCTTTATAACCTAAGAAAAGAATCTTTATTTAAAGGTATAATATTAAGGCCTTATAAAGAGAGTATACTAAGGTAGGTTATAGCCTAAAAAAGATAAGCTAGTAGATAAGATAGTATTCCTACCTAGGGGGAACTAAGCGGGCGTAGGAATAAGCGCGGGAGAGGGGGTATAAGGAGTATAAGGGAAGCGAGTAGTATAATAAGGGTAAGTAGAGGGGGTAGTACTAGTAGTACTATTATTATAAGAAGGGTAGCTAGGGCTAGTAGAAGTAGGGGCAGGTAATATAATAGTAATAAAGGTAGGAGCCTCTTCCTCTTTTATATCCTCCTCTATCTCCTTTATCTCCCCCTTATTACTATTATTATTATTATCCTCCTCCTAATATATAATTAACTTATATAAAGATAGTAGAATACTTTACTAATATACTTACCTCTCTTAAGTCCTTATTAACCTCTATTATAATAAGGGTAGTTAACCCCTCTTATAAAAGTATTAGTATATATTATAAAAAAATATATAATAAAAGGACTTACCTACTATCTTATTATATTTAAAATACCCTTAAAAGTAATAGTTATATAATTACCTACCTCTACCCTAAGGCGTAGTAATTCCTTAAAGGTTTATAATTTATATAAAAGTATTTTACTACGCTCCCTTAAGTAAATTACTACTTCTACCTTAGAGGTAAAGGTAGTAACGCGTATTATAAAGGTAGTATAATAGGATAACTTTTTACCTTAAAAGGTAATAATAGAGTTATAAGTAAAGAGGCTAAATATATAAATATAAAAGGTAAGGGGGACTTATAACTTATTAATATACTATATATAAAGTATATTAAAATCTTATTATTATAAATTAATTTATATTTCTTATAAAAGTAGTAGTACCTTTAATAGGCCCTACCTATCTCATAATTATAAAGTAACTTAGGACTTAAATCTAGGTACTTAGCGTATTAAAGATGATAGGGCCTAGGGAGGACTACTACCTTAATAATATAATAGGGAAGAGAGGTATAATAGAAGTATTTAACTATCTATTATAAGAGTTAGCTAATAGGAATACCTTTAAGTATAAAGAGTATAAGAATAATTTAAAAGAAGTATAATATAATAGGATATTAATAAAGTCTTTAATTATATAATATAATAGACTTATATAAGAAGGTAATTTATAAGTAATATATTTATAATATTTTTAAAGATAATTAAAGGCTATTATAAGGTAATATTATATATAAAAAGTAAAGGATATTAAGTAGAGACTTACCTTAATTATTATTATTATTACTATCTATTTAATATATAGTACTATATTAGTAATTAATCTTTTATATTATACTTATACTCTAATAGTAGTTATCTTATAAAGTATTAATAATATTAATATTAATATATTAGCTTCTATTATTAATATATTAAGATATAGCTTAAGGTAACTTATAATAGGTTAATATTAATAGTAATAGTTAAGGAAGAAGTTAGAAGTAAATAAATTATAACTTTATTATATATTATATTATATATATTAATTATATAATTTAATAGTATAATATTATTACCTAACTTTTATAATTACTTATTTATATTACGAATTTATAAAGTATTATAATAATAAACTTAATTAATAATTATATTCTACTTTTAATAATATTATAATTATAAAGGTTATTATATATTAATATTATATAATATTAATAGTATATTACTATTATTATAATATTATTATCCTTAGAACTCTTTCCCTTATTTTCCTTACTAGGGTTTTAAAGGGTTTTAATAAGTCCTATTATAAATAGTAATAGTTAGTATTTAAAGATAAATACCCTTAAAGGGGAGGTAATTATTAGGATATCTTAATATATCTAGCTAGTATAATACGGCTTATTAGTAATATCCTAGTAGTATTAATTTAACTTCTTATTATCCTAATAGATATCCTTTTATCTAGATATCTAAGAGGCTAGGTAGCTTCCTTAAGGGGTATTTAGATAGTCCTCCCTCTACCTCTTTAAGAGGTAGAGATTAGTTCTTTTATAATTATAAAGTTACTAGAGTACTAAGTCTACCTTTATAATACTACCTACTCGCTAGTAGTTTATACTATCTATTCTAGCCCTTAGGAACTAGCCTTCTAGTCTAGTTTCTAATAAAGAAATATTAATTTAATATTAATTTAATAGAATTCTTAAGTTTATTATAAATACTATTAATATATTAATAGATAGTTATAAGGTATTTACTATTTAAGACTAGCTAGTATTAATTATATATTAAGAAGTCTAAGTATTTTTAGGATTTATAAATTTCTATTAATATTTTATATATTACTATTTATAGATAGTATCCCCCCTAACTAGCCTTTTAAAAGATAGTAAAGATAGGAAGAAATTAAAACTATTTATATAAAATATTAATAAAGAAAAGGTATTTTATAATTTATATTATACCTTTATAATTATACCTATCTTAATATATTTTAATCTTAATAAGAATATTTAGATTAAAATAGATATATCTAATTTTATTATAATTATTATCTTATCTTAATAAGATAATAATAAGGCTTAGTATCTAATAGCCTTCTAATCTTATAAATTAATACCTACTAAAATTAAGTATAAGATATATAATTAAGAGTTATTAATAATTATTAAAGCCTTTAAGTAATAATAATATTATATAAAAGGTAGTTATTATATTATTAGAATATTTATAAATTATAATAATCTTAAAGGATTTATATAAGTAAAGTAGTTAAATAGTTATTAAGCTTAATAAGCTATTTATTTAATTATATATAACTTTAATATTAAATATTAACTTAGTAAGAAGAATCCTATAAATACTCTATTATATAAACCTAATTATAATAATATTAAGATATTATTTAATTAGCTCCTATTTACCTTATAAAATAAGTTAATAAATTGAGGAGGTATTATCTCTAGTTAAAAGTAGTTAAAAGAAATAACTAAGTATATAAACTTATCTAACTTAAAAGGGCTTAAAAACCTTTAATTAAACCTAAAAAATTAGATAGAAGAGGTATAAAGCTACCTTCCTAGTAATAAAGTAATATAATAATATAGCTACTTAATCCTATTATTAGGGTTATTAGTTATAAATAATATATCTTATAAATATTAGTAAGGGTAGTTACTAGACTTAAAATAACTTATAAAGTTAAATTAAAATCTTCAAAAGAACTTATCCTCTTATTATAAAATAGTAATCTATTTATTATTAAATAAAAGAATAAAGTAAAGTATATAACTTTTAAGTAAAATATTATTAAATAGCCTGAAAAATTAATTTTATAAAATTATTAAGATTTAAAGGAGTACTTTATATATTAGATAATTTAATGTTATATATAAAAATTATTATAAGGTATTATAATAATACTTTAATAAATTATTTTAAGTTATAAAAAACCTTAGAATTACTCTAATATATATATTATTAGAGTAGAATATTAGTAGATATTAAGTAATATATCTAAACTTATAAAATATATTAAAGGATAAAAGCTCTTAGATATAAACTTTATAATAATATAATATTCTTATTATAACTTAAAGGGCCTTAAGAAGAACTTTTTATAAATATTATTATAAGCTTACTACCTAATAAATATAGAAGTTTTATATATAATTCTATTCTTATAATTATTAATAAGTATATAAAGATAATTTAATACCTTTTAATTAAAAGTACTTATACTACTATTAAATTAACTAAGATCTTATTAAGAATATAATATTATAATATAATTTATTAATAGGTATTATATTAAATTAGGGATCCTTATTTATAAATACCTATTAATTAGAAGTCTACTATTATATAAAGATAAAAAGATAACTAAGTATTACCTTTTATTTATAAATAGATAAGTAGATTAAATACTAGAACTAAATTTTTAAATATTATTTTAAAGTATTTTTAAGTAAAGAATAAGATAATTAAGTTATATTACTCTTAATAATTAAATTTATATATTATAATAATATTTATATTATACTAGGTTATTTACTATTTTATATAATATATAGATATAATTTATATATAAAAGATAAAGTTAGGGATAACTTTTTAAAAGGAGGAGTACTTATAATTAAAGATTATATAAAAAACCTTTTAAAAGTAAGAGTTATACTAGTAAATTAATAATAGATTATTTAAGTATAAGTTATAAAGTTTAATAATAAACTCTATATCTTAAAGTCTTATATAATAGGAGAACTAGTAATATTAATTATAAAGAACTTAAAGTAAAAAGGATTAAATTAAAAGCTATTATATAAATATACTAGTCCCTTTAAAGTAGTAGATATAAGTAGATATTAAGTATACTACTTAAATCTCTTAATAGTATAAAGAGTTTACCCTATATTTTATATTTCTTTACTAGAATTATATTAGAGTTATTTTAATAAAGGTAAGTAATTATTTATACCTCCTTTAAAACTTAATAATAATAATAAATATTATAAAGTAGAATAAATCCTAGATAAAATAAAAAATAAAGGTATTTAATACTATTTAATTAAGTAGTTTAATTATAAAATAGAATATAATTAATAAATATCTATTAAGAATATAAATATAAAAGACTTATAAAGGGAATATAATAATATATATATAATAAAGAAATATTATAAGTAAAATACTTATATATAATTATTATAATAAAACTATTTAATTATAAAGTTAAGTTATATAAGGTAAATTATAAGTTATATTTATATAATAGAGATTTTAATAAAGAAATATATAAAAAGAGAATTAATTAAAGGGAAAATCTTTATAATTTAAAAAAAGAATTTTTACTTAAAGGTATAATATTAAAGTCTTATAAGGGTAGTACTTTAAAGTAGGCTATAACTTAAGAAAGATAAGCTAGTAGATAAGGTAATATCCCTAATAAAAGTAGGTAGGGCGCGCGTAGGGATAGGTATAAGCGCGGGAATAGGAGTATAAAGAGTATAAGAGGCGTAAGGAGTATAAGTAGCGCGGATAGAATAAGTAGAGGTAGAAGCGCTAGTAATACTACTATTATAAGAGGGATAGCTAGGGCTAGTAAGAGTAGGGGTAGGTAATATAATAATAATAGAGGTAATAACCTCTTCCTCTACTTTTATATCCTCCTTTATCTCCCTTATCTCCCCCTTATTATTATTATTATTATTATTATTATTATTATTATCCTCCTCTTAATATATAATTAACTTATATAAAGATAGTAGAATACTTTAATAATATACTTACCTCCCTTAACTTCTTATTAACCTCTATTATAATAAGGGTAGTTAACTCCTCTTATAAAAGTATTAAAATATATTATAAAAAATATATAATAAAAGGACTTACTTATTATCTTATTATATTTAAAATACTTTTAAGAGTAATAATTATATAATTACCTACTTTTACCTTAAGGTATAATAACTCCTTTAATGTTTATAACTTATATAAAAGTATTTTATTATACTCCTTTAAATAAATTACTACTTTTACCTTAGAGGTAAAGGGAGTAATATATATTATAAAGGTAATATAATAGAGTAACTTTCTACTTTAAAGGGTAATAATAGGGTTATAAGTAAAGAGATTAAATATATAAATATAAAAGGTAAGGGGGACTTATAACCTATTAATATATTATATATAAAGTATATTAAATCTTATTATTATAAATTAATTTATATTTCTTATAAAGGTAGTAGTACTTCTAATAGGCCCTACCTATCTTATAATTATATAATAACCTAGGACTTAAACCTAGGTACTTAGCGTACTAAAGATAATAGGGCTTAAAGAGGGCTACCTTAGTAGTATAATAAGGTAGAGTAATATAATAAGAGTAATTAACTATTTATTATAAAGTTAACTAATATAAATACTTTTAAGTATAAGGAGTATAAAAATAATTTAAAAGAAATATATATAATAAGATATTAATAAAGTCTTTAAATAAATAATATAATAGACTCTTATAATAAGGTAATATATAAGTAATACACTTATAATATATTAAAGAGAACTAAAGTCTATTATAAGGTAATATTATATATAAAGCAATAAAGAATATTAAATAGAGACTTACCTTAATTATTATTATTATTATTATTATTATTATTATTATTATTATTATTATTACTATTTAATATATAATATTATATTAGTAATTAATCCTGTATATTATATTTATACTTTAATAGTAGTTATCTTATAAAGTATAATAATAATAATAATAATAATAATAATAATAATAATAATAATAATAATAATAATAATAATAATAATAATAACAACTTATATTATTAATATATTAAGATATAGCTTAAAGTAACTTATAACAGGTTAGTATTAATAGTAGTAGTTATAAAAGAAGTTAAAAGTAAATAAATTATAACTTTATTATATACTATATTATATATATTAACTACGCGATTTAATAGTATAATATTACTACCTAACTTCTATAATTACTTATTTATATTACGCGTTTATAAAGTATTATAATAATAAACTTAATTAATAATTATATTCTATTATAAATAATATTATAATTATAAAGGTTATTATATATTAATAGTATATTATTATTATTATAATATTACTATCCTTAGAACTCTTTCCCTTATTTTCTCTACTAGGGTTTTAAAGGTTTTTAATAAGTCCTATTATAAATAGTAATAATTAGTATTTAAGGATAAATACTTATAAAGGGGAGGTAATTATTAGGATATCTTAATATATCTAGTTAGTATAACTACGGCTTACTAGTAATATCCTAGCGTTACTAGTTTAGCTTCTTATTATCTAACGGATATCCTTTTATCTAGATATCTAAGAGGCTAGGTAGCTTCCTTAAGGGGTATTTAGATAGTCCTCTCTCTACCTTTTAAGGAGGTAGAGATTAGTTCTTTTATAATTATAAAGTTACTAGAGTATTAAGTCCTCCCTTATAATACTACCTACTTACTAGTAGTTTATATTATCTACTCTAGCCCTTAGGAACTAGCCTTCTAGTCTAGTTCCTAATACTAATACTTTAAAAATACTTTAAATTAGTATAGTATTTTTAAAATATTTTAGTATAAATAGATTTACCTACTAAATTCTATATACCAATAGCTAGAATATAGATTATAAATAATAAAAATCCTAGTATCTTCTTATATATAATAGAATATCTCTATTTTAAGACTCTAAGCTTATTACAGCTTATTAATTAGCTAATAAGTCCTCTAAATTCCTTTCTTAAACTAGTATAAATATTAGTAGACTAACCATATTAAGTTAGTACTTTAAACTTAAGTTAGGTACCTAACTTAAGTCTTAGTAATTTAATACTAAAATCTAGTACTAAGTATTTAAGTTAGTACCTAGGTAGGTACTAAGTATTAGTACTAAAGTATTAACTTAAATTACTAAGACTTTAATTTTAATATTTTATTAAGACTATTTTACTAAGAATATTTTCTAGTAATATAAAAAGGTAATATAATTATTTAATAGTCTTTAGTAGATAGCCTATCTATTTAGTTAGATATCTTTATAATCTTATACTTATAATCCTTCTATTTTTTACTATCCTCCTTACTATTATTATATTTATTATTATTATCCTTACTATTATTATTAGTCTTATTAGTATCTTTTAACTTATATTCCCTATCCTCTTCTTTATCTTCCTTAGTAGTATACTTAATTTCTTTCCTATTAGTACTAACTTTAATTAAGATATCCTCCTTATCTTAATTCCTTTATATAAGGTTAGGTATAATATAATCCTTTATATTAAACGCGTTAGCGTACTCTTATATAAACTTAGTATAAGTATTTATAATATTAGGGTCTTATATATCTTTTAACTCCTTTAAACTCCTATAATATATAATCCTTTACTTAATAATTTATATAATAGATAGATTAAATCTAGTAAATTCTAACTTAATAGTATTTATATCTTCCTTAGAAGTATTCTAAAAGTTAAGTTAATTAGAAGATAGGATTAAAGATAAATTATATATTTACCTCTTTTATAAAACTAGTTATATTATTTATATTCTCTAAATAATTTATTAGTTTATCTAGCTTAGCTTATTCCTTAGTAGCCTCTTTATTATCTTTAAAGTCTAACTCTTTCTTAAAATATTCTACTATATAATATTAACTATTTAAGAAGTATTATATTACCTAATTATACTATTATAAATCCCTCTCTTATATCTTTCCTCCTTTATAATATCTTTAATATTAATTACTAGCTTTATATAATCTTCTTTAATAGCTATCTTTTACATATTTAATTCCTTTAACTTCTTAATCCTTTCTAATACTACTACGCGGTTATTAGATACTTTTATATATAATAACTTTTTATTATTATCCTAGTCTATTACCCATTCTCTATTTATAATTAATTTAGGATTTTAGTTATAAGGACTTAATATTACTATAATATTATATTAACTTATCTATTTAGTAATATATTTAAGTAATATAATTAATAATAAATATTTATTATATATTAATAACCTATCTTACTATAATATCTTAAGTATATAGAGGTAGGAAGAGTTAGAAAGAAGATTTTAAGGGGTAATTATACCTATAATTATACTATAACTATATTAAATATTCCGCCTAATATTATTTTACCTTATATTAAAGCTTTTTAACCTTATATTCCTTCTTTTATCTACTATTAAATATCTTTAATAACTTTAATAATAGCTTATACTAAGTAGACTTATAATATTATTTAATAATATATTTCTTACTCTATATACTAATAGGTAGATAGTATAATTAGCTAATAAAATACTATAATTACTAGCTAAGAAAGTTAGAGGGTTAAAGCTTATATAAGATAGGAGGGGGAATATATTATTAAGGGGGAAGGGAAAGGTAATATAAATAGGTAATATATTAAAGTATAATTAGTTAACCCTTTTTAATTAGTAGGACTTATAAGAAAAAAGTATAAGGTTAACTTAAGTTTTAAAGCTTTAAAGGAGATAAGATAATATTAAAAGTCTATTAATAACCTTATATTAAAGCTACTATTTAATTTTCTTATAAAGGAGGTAATAGTAGATATTATAAGAGTTAATATATATTTATATTAAATCTAAAGTTTAATTATAATAGTATTATAAATTATTATAAAAGTATTTATAATATCTTTTCTCTTAAGTAAGTATATTACTATTTTATATTACTATTTAATCTTTATAATAATTACTTATTAATATATCTTATAATATCGATTTAAATCTACTTTAAATCTACTTTAAATCTATAATTATAATATAAAGGGATTTATAGCTTATAAGGGAATTAATAAAGAGCTTTAATATTATATTATTTAATACTTAAGGGTAGTAATAGTTTTATAGTATTAGAAGTAGAGGGTAGGTCTAGGATAGTATAATACTCTTAATATTATAATACTTTTAGTATTATAACACTCTTAGTATTATAGTACTCTTAGTAAGATAAAGAATTATATTACCTTCTTATATTACCTTTATATTTATATATAGAAATTAAACCTACTTTATAAATATACTACCTAATTATTGATTAACTTTAAAATAATAACTATTAATTTATTCATCTTAAGATATCTATTAATTTTAATTTAAAAGAATCTTTACCTTTATTAATACTTTAATTAATATCTTCTTCCCTTTAAAGAATATGCTAAGGCTTAGTAAAAGCTTCTTTAAGGTTTAAACCTATAATATAATTATAATACTTTAGAAGTATTATTTATTTTATAGACTTTAGTTCTAATTATATATAATCCTATATATATACTCTCTAAGTAAGATTAAAGACTCTCTTAAAACTTATAAATAATATTAGATATAAAAGGATATCCTTAGCTATTTATATTAGATTTAAATAAGTTAAAGTATTATCCCTCTAATACTCTTATATAAGAATATCCTCTAATAGACTTTTAAAATAAAAGTATTAAATAACTTTACTTTATAATAAAGACTTATAATTTAAATATTAAAGTAGACTTCTCTTTACTCTTATTAAAAGCTATTATTAGTTAGTATAAATTTAAATATATTATTATATTATATTACCTTATTAATATAGCTAGTAATAAGATCTACTTATATATAGTACTAGCTATAAACCTATTACTTATTAATAGAGCTAAGAGGTCTTTAATCTAAATATAGTTAGAATAAAACTAGGATATTATATAATAGTAGAGCTTATAATATAGAGTTTTTATACGCGTAGTAAGCGCGCCTTTAATATATATAATAATACCTACCTTAATTCCTATTAATAGTATTAGCTTAATATATAAGAGACTCTAGATTAAGAGATAGAATATTACAGTTACTTTACTAAAGGCTCTTATAGATGCTTTCGTACTAGCTATACTATATTAGGCTTAGCGTAGTAGCTTATAGGGAGGAGGTTTATAAAGTAATTAATAAGTTAAAATAAAATAAAGTATTAAAGATAAATAGGATCTTAAATAGGTTTTTAAAGATAATAAAAAGGGAATTACTACCTAGCTTTATATACTTATTCTAAGTATATTTAAAGGTTAGATATTACTTAATAAAGTTTAAAAAAGCTAATATAATTATTTTAAAAAAGTTAAAGAAAGAGGACTACTTAAAGTTAAAGTTATATTATTTAATTACCCTACTTAATACCTTAAGGAAGATATTAAAGGTAGTTATTATAAAGAAGCTAAGTAACCTTATAAAGGAATATAAGCTACTACCCTTATAATAAATAAACATAAAAAAGGGAAGGTTAATAATAATATCTTTTAAGATAATAATAAAAGTAATATATATAATATAAAATTATAATAAATTTAATATAATAAATATATTATTATTAGATATTATAAAAGCCTTTAATAATATCTCTTATAAAAGGTTACTTTATAACTTAAAGAAGAAAGGGGTCTTAACCCTTATTATAAGATAGGTATAAAGTTTTTTAATAAAAAGAGTTATAATAATTATACTAGGCTAAGAGATAAATAAGATAAAGATAATAAAGATTAAGATCCTTTAAAGATCTCTAATATTATTATTTTTATTTTTATTTTTTAACTCCCTACTTATAAAAGAGTATATAAGGATAAAATTCTAAGTATAAATTAAGGGCTTTATTAATAATATTTACTTAATAATATATAATAAAAGTATTAAGGAGAATTATAAGATCTTAATAAAGGTATATAAGATATACCTTTAATAAGTAAATATATATAAGGCGACTTTTACCCCTTATAAATATAAGTTAATCTACTTATTAAGGAGCTTAAAGAGATTTAATATAAAGGTAATAATAAACTTTAAGGTAGTAATAATATACCTTAAAGTATTAATATAAGTTCTTAAGCTTTATATTAATAGTAAATTAAAGTAGAGCTTATATATTAATAAAGTAAAGTTAAAGATAAAGATATAAAAGCTAGTCCTATTAATTATTACTAACTTAATATAAGGTATTATATCTAATAAAATAAGATAGATATATAATATTATAATCTAGCTAATAATAACTTATATAATAAAGATATAATATAACTTAAAGGGGATATTAAAAGTAAAGAAAGTAAATATTATAATATTAAAAATTATATAAAATAAGTATTTAAAGATAGTACTTAAGGTCTTTAGAGTAATTAATATATAAGTATTAAAGGTAGAGTTAGGGGTCTTATTAATAAAGATAAGCCTTAACTAGTTAATTTTATAAGTATTAATAATATAAGGGATCTACCTATTAATTAAAGAAGGGAATATAAGGATCCGCTATAGGTTAAAAGGGAAGAGGGGAAGAGAGAAGAGGGTTATAAAGACTCTAGTAAAAGAGGAGTAGTCCTAGGTAAGGGGAGCCCTCTAAGTAGTGATAAGGGGAGGGGATACTAAAATAATAGACTAGAACCCTAAAGGTAGAGAAATAATAAGGAGGGATAACCCTACCCTTAAAGAGATTAAGAGGTAGGTAAAAGAGAAGTAAAAAGAGAGGTAGTTAAAATACTAAAAGGATATTCCTAATTATATAAAAATAATAATATAAAAAGGGGAGGTTTAAAAGATAAAAATTAACTTTTATATAAGGCTTTTTAAGGCTAAGAGCTTTATAAGTATCTAATTATATATAAAGAAGATAAGACTACGCGCCTTCTTATATAAAAGGAGGGTACCTAAGATTAATAGTATTAATTATAAATATAAATAGAGATATTAAGATATTAAATATATACTTATATTCTACCCTAATTATATAAAGGGGAGGAGGTAGATATTTTAAAAAGTAGGGTTAAATAACTTTTACTAAATAGTATTAACCTTAAAAGGGTTAAAGGTAGTAACTAAGTAGGTAATCTAATAAAGTATACTTAACTAGTTTATACTAATAAGGGAATAACTCTTTAAGGTAGTATAAAAGTAGATAGGCTCTAATTAAAAGATAAAGGGGTAGGTAATCTTAATAAAAAAAGAGAATAAGATAGTATAAAGAATATAAAAAAGGGTAGTATATAATATCTAGAGATCTAGAAGTATAATAATAAGTAGAGTAGGGGATAAGGTTTTCTTTTATAAATTATAATTTCCTCTAGTAAGTTAGATATAAACTACCCTTATTAGCTCTAAGTAGCTAGATAGTAGAGTATAAAATATAAATATAAATATAACTATATTTCTAATATAATATATCTTTATTAGTAGTAGGGCTTTTCTAGATATTAATACTATTATTAATAGTAAGGAGATTACTTATAAATAGCCCTTTTTTATAATATATAATATCTATTAGGTCGGGATTATTAAGTTACTTATTAATAGTAAGATTTAAATATATAACCTTATTCTAGAAATAGGCCTTCCAAAGATACGCCTTACTAATAACCTAGCTACTAGATCCTCCTAGAATAACTAGGAGTATTTATTAGAAGTCCCTATAAAAGTAGACTACCTTACCCCTAAAATAAGCCTAGTTATTATTATAGATATCTTAAAAGCTATAATTAATAGCTTCTATATTATATTAACTCTATATAAGAGACTTATTCTAAAAGATAATATTAGCTTACTTAATTAACTTAGTAAGATTAGTCCCCTTTTTAATCTTATATAAAGAGGTAGTATTAGAATCTAGGGGTATCTTAAACTATAAGTAAGTAGTCTAACCTCCCTATAATAGTATTAATATAATACTAGAAGATACTACTACTAGAGTAACCTTTTACTAGGAATATAGCCTTTTTATAATAGTATTTTATACTATTATCTTACTAGTACCCCTAGTACTATTAAGGAAGAATAGTATACCTAGAGTACTAAATTTATTATCTATATTAGTATTAATAGCGGTAATAATCTAATTAGTAGCGTAGTATTAGTTAATATTTAGCCTATTTTATAAGACCTTAGCCTTATTAGGGGTAATTTAGTAAGATATTTCTTCTTATAAAAGTTTATTTAAAATATTATTAAAATTATTAAATAGAATAGTTAGAATAGGTAGGCTATATGAGGCTAGATCCTTAGTATATTTAGGGGTTAATTAATATTCTAATTAGCCGTTAACTAGGTAAAGGGCGTACTATTCTATAAATAACTATTACTTATAGTAATTATCTAGTATTTAAAGCATTAAAAAATCCCGTTATAAGATGTATAAGTAGTTATTTAAGATATACTCCTTATACTTATTCTATAATATTAGGGTATTAATAGGTTAGAGTTTAATTAATATTAATATAAAAAGACTACGTAGCCTATAACCTCCCTAAAAGTCCTTTCCCTTATTAAGGATCTTATTAGTATATCTATTATTTTTAGTTAACTTAAGCTTTATATAAGCCTCCTTCTATCCTATTAGCTAGCTGTCTACTATCTAGAGGTTATTAAATAATATAGCCCCCTTAATATAATAGAGGAGTAGTTAGTAATAGTAGAGATCTTTTATTTTTAGACTAATAAAATTAATACGCCTAAGAGTCTCCCCCTTTTTATAAATTTTTTATTATTTCTTTGTTTTATTCTATATAAAGAATTTAGGAAAATCCGCGTATAGATAGTTAAGTAGATACCTTATAATAGTTAGATATTTCCTATTCTATTTTATAAAAGGTAATAGCTAACTATTATTATAAGCTTCCTTAATAAGATAGTTTATATTAAAAAAACTCTATTAATATAGTCTTATAAAACTTATTACTATTTATTAGCTTTTATTTAGTAGCCTTATTAGTAGCCTAGTTATTAGCTAGCTTAAAAAGGGTACGCTATTAATCTAGGAGGTAGATCTATAAATACTTTATATAAGGCTTTATAATACTTATATTAAATAAGAGTATCTTCTAGATAGCCTTAGTAGACTTAATCTAGTAAGTGGATTAATACTTTATAATTTTATCTACTAACTCCCCTTACTATCGCGGCTAGCTATTAGGAGTAGGGTTATTATTATTACGCGTATAATTCCTAGTAAGGGAGATATTAACCTAATTAGGTCCTTTATAACTATATTTATATAAATAGAAAATAGACTTAATAGAGTTATAGATCTTAATATTAATATAGGTACTATATTTCTTTAATAGGTATAGGTTATAAGGGATAACCTATCTATTATTAATAGAGGAATTAGGTTTAGGGGGGCTAATTAGATATTTATAGAAAGGATAACTCCTATTAAGTATAAAAGATATCTCTTAATAAAAATCCTTTAGAAAAGCCTTATTATAATAATTCTTCTCCTAACTAAAATATCTATTACTAGGGACCCTAGTATAGTAATTATAAACTATATATTATAAGACTAACTTATATAATATATTATTATCTTCTTAAGGGGGGATAAATACTTAAATAATACTATTAATATTACTAACTATCTAGATCTAATCCTCTTCTTATATAATAAGGAGAATATAAGTATATAGGAGACCTTACTTCTAAAACTTAATAATATAATAGTAGCCTATATAAATATTAAGGATATATTACTTAAGGAGGTCCCCTATTAGCTCTTAGAGCTTCTAATTAAAGATACGGGTAATTAGATTATAATAGTACTCTAATATCTAACTAGGTTCTAGTAAGCTCTAAATATTAGGCTACTTAGGATTATATATAAAGGTAATAAAAAATTTAAAATTACTCCTTTTTTAGATTATTATTATAGTATCTTATATTCTTACTTTTATAATATATAGGCTTCCTAGTATTATTAATAGGAGGATAGTAACCTTACTACTAATATCTTTAAGTAAGATATCTAGATTAATACTAAGCCTATCTATTAGGCTAGAGTAGTAGTCTACTTAAATAGTCTATTAATTCTAATAATACTAATTTAAGTTATTAAGCTCTATTAATATCTAAATATTAGTAGCCTAGTAGCTAAATAGATATCTACTATTAATAGTATAATTAAAAAAATTAGGCTAGATCTAGATATTAATTAACTAATTATTTAAATTATATTAATTACCCCCTAGCTATTATCTAAATAATTTAGAAGTATTTATAACTAAGTGGATTTAGGTCTAGAAAATAACTAGGGAAATATATTAAATAGTCTTACTTATATCTATTTTATATAAAATTATTATCTTATTACTTACTAAGACCTACTATAACTCTAAGGTATATACTCGCTAGTAATATACTAGTCTAGCTCCTACTTAGGGTTACTACTATCTTCTAACTCTAGTTTATTATTACTACTAATTAGGGTATACTAGGCGAGTGTACTAATAATACAGCTCTGTTATAATATATATAATAGATAGTCGCCTAGAAGCTAATAGCCGGCTAATAAGAAGTAGTTATATTATAACTATTTACTAAATAGAAATAGAAGTAGATATTAGAGGGCTATATAGGAAGGATATTAATTAGGGATTAATATAAGGCCCCCCTTAATAGTTTTAATATAAATATCCCGCTTAATTTAGCCTCTTATAATATTATTAGGAGTTATTATAATATAGGTAACTTCTATAAAAATAAGCTAATTATAAGTACCCTTATCCTATTATTTAGGATTTAGCTATTAGATATAGACTATAAGGGTACTACGTAATAATATAGCTATTAAGTATTATAAATAATATATATATATATATAGAACTCTCTATTCTTATTAATAGTAAGATTAATTACTACCCTTCCCTTCAAGGGGAATTCCCTCCTTTATATATTATAGGTAAAGGGGTAGTATAGTACTACTATATATTATAAACGCTATATTAATAGTAGTATTATATTCTTAACTAGTCCTTATAATTATCTCCTTATCTAGGCTCTTAGGCTCTAAGAGTATAAAAGGTTATAATTTATAAAAGATACTCCTTTAATAATAGAATATACCTCTAATAAGAGTATAATAATATAATTAATTATAAGGCCCTCTAAATTAAGTCTTAAAGAATTTATAATTTTATTAAATTATAATAATTATAGATACTACTCTTATATATAATCCTTATACTATAATATATTCCTATTATACTTCCTATTATCCTTTATTAATTTATTATAAAAGTAGCTAGAAGTCTTAATATTTTAAAGTAAATAGGAAGTTATTACTATTAAGGGTTTATTAAGTACTTAAGGTATACCTTCTTTATATAACTTTAATATTATTCTTCTAATTATAATATCTTTATTTTTTATTAATTATATTAAGTCCTTTTTAAGTCTTATTTATATTATTACCCCCTTTATACCTTATTATACCTCTTTATACTTCTAGTAGTTATTTTATAAGTAATCCTTAATAATAAACTTACCCTTACTATTAATTAAAAGAAGACTACTATTACCCTCTCTACTTATAATAGTATATAACCTCCCCTATTAAACTACTCCTAGTTTATTCTTATATTATCTTATATAATATACCTTTATTATATTATATTCTAATCTAAAGAATTATAAGTCTAATATTTTTAATTAAAGCTTTATTTACTTTTTTAATAGGATAATTTATACGCGCGCCTCCCTTAAGTTAATAAAATATAAGTATTATAAAGATCTTAATATTAAATATTAATAGGAGATTTCTACTTATACTTACCGCGCTTATACGCGCCTTCTTTAATTTTTAAATATTATAACTACTTTAAATACTAGCTCTAACCTCCCTTAGCTTACTAAATTCTAATAAACCTTTAATAGGCTTATTTAATAGTATTATTACTACCTTTACTACGCCTCCTCTACCCCTATTATTATTACGGCTCCTATTAGGGTTAACCTAACTATTACTATTTATATTATAAATACCCTAGAGGGTATTCTTAATATCCTTTATTAATATATATATATTACTCTATCTCCCCTTTTAAAGTACTTTTAAAGCCTTATTAATATATTATAAAAGCGCCTCCCTCCTATTATAAAGGATAAAGAAGAGGATAATAAAGAGGATACTCTTATTATTAATAGTAGTAATAGTAATAGGCTTAATATTACTATTAATATAATATAATAGCCCTCTCTTATAACGCCCTTAATAGTCTAGTTATATTAGGTATCTTTTTTTTTTATAATAATAGAAATTATTTCCCCTTTTATATAATATAAACTTTATACTTTAAGGTAATTCTACTTAAATCTTTTTAATATATTTAGTATATTAATTAAGTCCCGCTTATATAACTATTAATTATAATTATAAGACTAACCCTTCTACTTTACTAAATACTAAGGTTTATTATAAGAGATTTTATAATTAAAAATAGCTTTAACTTCCTATTTAACTTTATTATTTATAAGCTCTACTTATATAACTTTTATAATACTCTTACTATTACTTTAATATAGCTTTATAAGTAAGATATAAAAGATATTATATATATAAAAGGTATTAAGTAGTTATAACTTATATACTTAACTATTAATATAATTAAAGACCTTAAAAGGCCTTAAATAATATTATAATAATTTTTTAGTTATTTATATTAATCTAATATACTTTATATTTAATAAGATATAATTATTTATATTATATTATCTTTACTTTTACTATTTATTTATATACTCTATTTATATAACTTATACTTAATATAAGTACTACTTTAAACCTTCCTTTTATTTCTAAAGTAATTTAACCCTTTCTTATATTAATAAGACTTCTCTTAATAGTAGCTTTAAAAGCTTTATATCTAGCTTAAGTAAGTAGTTATAAAGCGCCTCATATAAAGGTAACTTAGTACTAATATACTTTATATAATTATATATAAACTCTATTAAATAAAGTAACTCTATTTAGTTATCTTATCTCTAGGTAGAATAGTAGTATAAATACTATTTAAGTATATTATTCTATCTCTCTATTTAACTATCTATTTAAGGGTAGAAAGTAGTATTAAGCTTTCTTTTTATATTAATATAATAATATATAACTATCTAAAAGCTATTTCTAAATATTATACCTTAATTACTAATAATACCCTTTAATTAATTAAACCTTAAAAAGATTTTATAATATAATAGGTTAGTAATATTAATAGTATTAACTATCTTTATAATAAGTAAATACTTAGCTACCTTAATATAATAATTTATAACTATTAAGATTATATTATAAATACTACCCTTTTATTTACTTAGAGGGAGATTTATAATAAAATTTATTATAATTTCTTAAAAAGGTCTTATAAGTATTAATAATAGTAATAGTATATTATAGATAATATATCTACGCGGCTTTATTAATTAATAGGTTAAATATTCTTATATATAATTATAAATATCTTATCCTATTAATTTCTAATAGAACTTCTACTTAATAAGCTTTTATATATACTTTTATAAGTAGTAGTTAGTATAAGAGTTATTATAATAAAGCTTTAAGATTTCTTATCTAATTACTTTATTACTAGGTATAAAAACTACGCTACCCTTATAAAGGACCCCTATCTTATCTATTAATAGAGATATATTAATAGCCTTTTTATAGCCCTAGGACTTTAATAATTATTTCTTATTATAAATATCCTTATCTCCCTTTTAAAGATATTAGAGTATCTCTAATAGTAAGTTATTATATTAACTTTATATATACTCTATTATTAATATAATTATAATATACCTTCTAAGTACTATTTAATTAATATTAAACTATCTTATAATAGGGTTTAAGCTATTATTTATACTACTCTATATCTTTAAGAGCGCGTTATTCTCTCCTATTTTTAGGGTATAAGGCTTTCTAAGCCCTATCTCTAACCTTTTATACTATTTATAATTATAAGCCTTATTATTTTATAAACCTTTATAAATACTATATATATAATACTTATTAGAAGGAATATACCTAATATTCTTTAACTTATTTTATAATATTAATAGATAAGTATCTTCTTTATCTATTACTAGTATATAATCTAGTTACCTTAATAGGGTATTAACTAGGTTCTTAATACTTATATAATAGTATATCTTAAAGTTATATATTATAAGCTTTATTACTTAATATACTTATCTCTTTATTAATAATAATATTATTTAGAAATACCTTAAGTTATTATAATTAATAATTATTATAATTAAGTATAAGCTACCTTTTAAGAAGTACTTTTATATTTAAAATACTTTAATTATTATAAGTAGTTTCTAGTTATAAGTCTTATATCTAGTTTCTACTAAATATAATTTATAAGAGTAGAAGGTAATAGGATACTATTCTACTTCTACTCCTTTAATATTAATTAAGAACTTTTATAATAAAATAGTTATAATAGCTAGAATTAAAGTATTAGTCTCTAGTTAGATTTCTCTTATAAAGTTAAAATATATAAGTAATAGTACTTTTTAAAAGAGTTACTTTAACTACTTAAATACTACTCTTATAATATTATTTAATATTAACTTTTTATTTTTAATATATAGATAATTATTTTTTAGATAGTCTATTAATATAATAATTATAAAGGAATAGTAGAAAATAAAATAATAGTAGAAAATAATAAACCTTAAAAAGATCTAAATATCCTTAATACTCCTAGGTTCTAGCTATTCTATTATAATATTCACTTTATATACTATTATATATATACTATTATAACTAATAATAAAGTTAAAGAATTCTACTTTTATTATTATAAATTTATATTTCTTTAAGTTAATATAAAGTTTAAATTTATAAAGATATTATAATATTACCTTTATAACTCTAATATAAGACTTTTTATCTTAGGAGTAGATAAGAATATTATCTAGATAAATAATATATATAATATTAAGTAGTCCTACTAGGGCTTTATTAATATATACTTAAAATAAGGTAGATATATTAATAAGTTTAAAAGGTATAATTATATATTTAAAATAGTTATACCTTATATAAAATATAATCTTCTATTTATTATCCTTTCTTATTTATAAGTAATAATATATATCTTTAAGATCTAACTTAATTAAGTACTTAATATTAATTAATCTTATTAATATTTTATTAATTAATAAAAGTAGATAGTAACTTTTAATTATAATTTTATTAAGCGCCTTATAATTAATATATAAGTATAATATTCTATCCTTTTTTAATATAAAAAGAATTAATATACTTACTAGACTTATAAAATAATAAATCTATCCCTTTTTTAAAGTTTACTTAAGATACTCCTTTAATACGCGTAACTCTTTCTCTAATAGGTTATAAAGTAAGTTAAAGGGAGGTTCTTTATTCTCCTTTATATTAATTATATAATTATAATATATATAATCTAGTAGCGCCTTAATATTCTTAATTAAGAAGATATCTTAGAATTCTTAAAGTTTTAAAGGGAGCTTAACTTTAAGTAGTAGGCTTTTATTATTTACTCTTAAGTATATTATAATAAATATAATATTATTAAGCTACTCTTCTAGGGCTTTAATAGTATTAAAGTACTCCTTAATATTACTTTTCTTAATAGGGAATTACTAGTTTTATATAAACTAATCTATTTAGCGATTTTATTCTTCTAATTATAAATACTTAAAGTAGAAGTTATAATTAAGGTTTACTATTATATAAAAGGCGCCCTTATAATATTATATAATATTATTAAAATTAATAAGTTTAATTTCTCTTATATAAGAACTTAGTAATAGAATTAGGTTCTCTACTCTATTATATAAGGTATTATTAAAGCTTATATTTATTTCTTAATTCTACTCCTTTATTAAGTATATATTAATATAATTAATATCTACTTTAAAGTTAATTAATATAGTAAATTCTCTTTATAAGCTCTTAAACTCTATTTATATTATAATAATAAGTTATTATATCTACTTCTTCCCTTATATTATAATAGTAGATATAATTATAATATTTAAGGGTTTTTTTAAATTTAAGCTTCTCTTAACTAGCTTATTACTAGATATCTTATTAATTATAAGCTTATTAATTATAATACTTATAACTATCAATTTTATACTTTAATAATCCTTAGTTATATATCCCTTCTTTTAATAATTATAATACTTAATAGTAGAGAAGTTAGGCTTAGGCCTTTAGGGAAGGTATAGTAATACTTTAATACCGCCCCGCCCTTTTTACTTTATATATAGGCTATTATCTCTTTACCCTTAGAAATTTCCTCTTCCTCTTTAAAGATATTAACCCCTAATAAGAGTATTATCCCTTTAATCTTTATATATAAGTAGTATTATATAAGGCTCTAATTAGATTACTAATATAATAAGAGTATCCCTTATCTCTAGGATATTAAGTTATATTATAAGTTAATTATAAAGATCCTTATATAATTTATTTAGAAGGTTATTATAAAGTATATACTCTATTAATAGTTTAAGCTATCTTTCTAATTTAATCAGGTAATTTATAAAGTTTATAATCTTTTAATATTCCTTTTACTTAGCTTTTAAGTAGTACTTACTAGTTATTAGATATTAATTTTAAGGATCTTCTATTTAATCTATTAAGAAATTATTAAAGTATTCCTAGGACTATTTATCCTTTAATATATCCTTTATATACTTATATTATATAGCCTTAGGGTCTAGGGCTATATACTATAACGCGTATTAGATTTTTATAAAGTTATTAAAAAAATAGGTTTTACTTATTTTAATTATATTAATTATATTATTAAACTATTTTTAATATTTTTATACTAACTTCCTATTATATATATATAAGTCCTATAATCTAAGAATATAAGTTTTATATTAAGGACGCTTTAGTTTTAATTCTTCTATTAATAATAGGTAATATTAATAACCTACTTAAGTAGTATTATTAGTATATATTTCCTATTCTAACTTTTATAAATATTATTATAAATATTATATCTACTACCTCTTAGAGACTTCTTCTTTAAGTTCTTATATCCTTTATAATAGTACTTCTTAGGTTTTAAGTAGCGGGGACTAGGTTTATACGCCTAGTAGCTACCCCTAGATAATTAGTTATAATTATAATATATCTATTATTAATTTATTAATTAATTCTTAAGACTCACTTTCTTTATAAGCTTAATCCCTTATATTTAAGTGGGTTATCTATACTAGTTAACTAACCTTTTTACCTTATACTTATAATAACTCTTCTCTACTTATCTTATTAATAGTCGGGCTACTACCCCTAAATAGGGTAGAGTAATTAGAATATAAGGGTACTATATAATAATATAGCTATTAAGTATTATAAATAATACGTGTATATATATATATAGAACTCTCTATTCTTATTAATAGTAAGACTAATTACTACCCTTCCCTTTAAGGGGAATTCCCTCCTCTATATACTATAGGTAAAGGGGTAGCGTAGTACTACTACGTACTATAGACGCCACGTTAATAGTAGTACTATATTCCTAACTAGTCCTTATATAGACGCTTATAATAGTAATAGGATATTATAATTTATCCTCTTTAAGGTAGTTATAATAGGATTTAAACCCCTAGATATATAGGTTAATAGACTAGAGGGTATATTAAGTAGAAGTAAGGGTATTTTAATTTTAATTATTAAATTATTAATAATAAATATCTAGTTACTCCTATATACTATCTAGTATATAAATCTAGGCGAATTTTAGCCTAAGGCTATTATTAATAATAAGAGGACCTATTAGATAATAAATAGACCCCTAGATCTAGAAGGTAGTTTAACTAATATAGGTATTAATATTAGTTATACCCTTACTAGTTAAGGAGAGATAATTATTATAACTAATAATATTATTTAAAAATTCTTTATTATATATAATCCTCCTTCTTATAAACTATCTATTAATAGTAATATTATCTATATTACTAAGTAATTAATTAATAAATTATACCTTAAGCTCCGCCTCCTTTTAAGGCCCCTTAGGTAATAAGTTAATATTAGCTAGCTTATATAACTAGTTAGGGGATAGCTAATTATTCTTCCTACTATTATAATATAGCTATTAACTACCCCTTATACTAGTATAATTATTTTTCTATAATAGTATATTATAGTATAGATATCTATTTATAAGGGTATTAAATAATCTATTAACTAGGTAGGGTATTATATCTCCTACTTTCTAGGGATCCCTATATACTTAATATCCCTAGCCTAGTATCTACCCCTAATATATATTATTCCGCCGTTAGTACAAGCCTTATTAGATAGGTATTTAGTATTTAGTATTATCCTCTATATTAGCCTCCTATTAAGTATACTAGTAATAGGTACTTAGATTATATTTAAAGGGAGGCTAGGGAGTAAATTCTTAAGGTGCTTCTTTAAAAGCTAGGGGAGTAGGTTACTAGGGGTCCCTAGGTGGAATAACTACTTAAATAGTTATATTAGTAAGGGCTATATACTACTAGGAAGTAATATCCTTATTAAGGTAGTTATAAGGGTAAGTACCTAATAGTATTTCTTTAGGGCGAGGTTCTATTAATATAATATCTCTAGGGTTTACTAGTAGGTTCCTAGATCTAATTTAGGTTCTTAAATTAGTCTTCTTTAGGCGTCTAGTACGCCTTATACTATTACTCTTATAAGATTTAATCCTCTTATTAATAGTATTAGGGTATAGCTTAGAAAGAGCTACGCGCTTAGAAGGTATTAATAGGGAGTTAGAGGAGTTATATTTAGTATAAGAAGGGCGATAATATATACTTTAAAGATAATTAGTATAGCTTATAAGGTGTAGATTATAGGGGGGAGGGATAATATTTATAATAATATATTAAATAATAAAAATAAGGTAGGAAGAAAAAATTAGTTAGGTAGTAGGGATATATTAAGATATTAAATAGTTAGACTAATATTAGTAAGTAAATCTATTTATTCTAATATATCTTTTAAACTACTAGATTAATTTTTATTATTTTTAAAGTATTAGATAGTTAGAGGTAAGTTATATAACTTAATTTAGATAGAAAATATTATAAAGCGTTAGTACATAGGTAGGTAGAATATAAAGAGATATTAGAGGTTTAATATTCACGCTAGTCTAGGAAAGGGATCTAGGGGACTTATTAACTAACCGATAAGCCGCGATAAGCTAAGGGTCCTAATTCCCGTATTTTCTATTATAGTAAGAAGATTAGTTCCCTTACTTATAAGCTAGAGCTTCTTCTAATTATAAAGCTCTAGCTAGTTATATCTATTATATAATTAAAGCTTAAAGTAGTAGGTAATAACCCTTATAAATAGGTATTTAGTTAGAAGTATATCCTAGCTATAATTAAAGATAGTACTAAGTATAATAATAAATATAAGATTAATTATTTAGTTAAAAAGTATATTGATAGATAGAAAATATAATACCTTATTAAATAGATTAGATATAGTAATAAGTATAATATATAGTATAACTTAGAGGATCTTAGTAAGGCTAGTAACCTAGTAAAGGCTTATAAGGATAGGTAGGTAAAAGGTTAATATTAAGGACTTTAATAGATAGTTATAAGTAGTTTAATTACTATTACTTTTATAACTAATAGTAGGAATAATAAGGATATTAGTCTTGTTTATTTTCTAGGTATATTAATATAATCGCTAGCCTATTCTTTTATTACTAGCCTATTTACTTAACTATAAAAGCCTTCTATACTATATAAAAGTAGTTCTTAATAGAATCCTTAATAGCTAATTAATTAATCTATATAAACTAGATAGAGTACTTATTAAAATATTATTAAGGGTAGGTATATATATAAGTAGAATATAAAGAAAGATTAGAGTTCTAATATTTATACTAGTCCTAGAGCGGTAACTAGAGGACTTATTAACTAACTAATAAGTTATAATAAGCTTAAGGTCTTAAATTACCTATATTCTATTATAGTAAGAAGATTAAAGGTATATAATAAGGGTATTAATAATAGATTTAAGATTAGAGAATATATTATATATACTAGAGTTTTAAGAGATATAATAATTATAATTAATACCTAGATTTAAATAGTATATAAGTAATTTTTTATATTCTTTTACTTTTAAAGTAGTTTAGAGTTATATATTAAAGGTAAGATTAAATTTCTAGTTTAGATCTTACGGAGCAGATTTTCTTCGTCTTAGCGACTAGGGTCTACCTAACTAAGGTACCTTAGTGAGACAACTATTTGTAAAGGATTCTTGGCATGGGCTTTTACCCCTAGATTCGCTCCGCAGGTCTCTTTATGAGACTAACAGTAGCCTGGCCCAGATGCAATAATTACGGTACTTTATGCCATACTCTCGTTACCGCCTCCAGATGTCTATCCCACGAGCGATCATCCTTTGTCTACACTTTACCCTCCCTCTTGCTCTCTGACTGTACATGCCTTGCCCCACATTCCGGCAGATTGCAAAATTGTCGTGCTAATTTCAACTCTCTATGCCCCAGCATCGTGGCCTATCCGTCGAGACTGCATAGATCTCCCGAATGCGGCGGTGCATTCTCGCGTGATGGAGCCTCAGGGGTCGTCCAAGAGGACTAGGTCCTACAGAGGAGTCCCGGAGGGTGCGCATAACGCTCAGAACACTTTGGCCACAGGCTTTGGAAGTCATCCTCAGTACAAGGAGCACGCGATGCTGGCACCCATGGGAGTTTCTCAGAGCGAAGAGCCCCTGCAGCACAGCCGCTCTCAGAAAAAACTTACAGGAGAATTCGGACGGGAGTGTCAGGCTTCAGACACCAATTCAGGCTCGCTATCTTCCACTACCTCTACCACTCAGCAACAAACTCTTCCAATAAAGCGCCATAGCGCAAACAGTCAAGTCATTCTTTCCAACAGCTCAGTGTTATCAGAATGTCTGCTTATTCCACCCAAGGTTGAAGAAACCGGCGAGGTGCAAGAATTTTCGCTTGCAGTAGTAGGCTGTCCCGCTGTGGGAAAATCGACTTTTGTACATCGTGCGTTGGACTTAAAGAAGGCCTCTTCGTCACGCGTATCAAGTAAAAAGATGTGTTGGGAGGGTAGAACATCAATCGTCCAACTACTTGAGATTGGATTGGAAGATGTGGAGGTTACAGCGGAACAGAAGGTGCTTTGGCCTGAAAAGGTACGAGACCAGGATAGACCGGACATTGATGGCGTATTGGCCTTGTACGACGTGATGGATCAAAGTAGCATAGCTCCAATGCCAAGCTTATTGAGTGAGTCTATCCGAGTCCCTGCAGCTCATCCTTTCAAGCACCAGTCGTTCATGAAGCGGTCATCGGAGCTGTTTTCGGAGTGTTGAATGTTTCAATGTACTACGTGATATACATGAGCTCACACTGCATCACTAGAAGCCTTATCTAAGCATGCTGTGCCCACGATCCTTGTATCTGCGAAATGTGACAACCCTTTCCAAATCTGGGAAGTTGATCAAGATACGGTGGAAGAATTTTGCGGCTCCTTGCAAGGAATAGAAACCTTCCAGACTTCAGTATCCGCACCGGAGACTCACAGAAGATGTATCTCAATGATATTGAGGAGTATTATGCAAGAACGGCGTGGTACGTCTCCCAATCCTTCTTGCTTCCCCCTGGAGCATTTTCGCCAAAGCATGCAGTTCACGTATCCCAGAAAACATTGATTGTCCTTCTATTGACTGGGCCAAGGCAAAGAAGTCGATGAAGTCAAAGATAGGGAAGCCTCCAAGGCCAAGCGATCTGTGCGTCTGCGTGCACTGACCAATACGCAAATTCCTGCGGCCCCCCTTTCGTCAAGTTCTAGCAAAGTCAAGAGTAAGCATGGCCGTGCTGCCTCCGAGATCCCAAGTACCATATCCCAAACCCTAGGAGGTACCGCACCGAGGCCACCTTCGCGCGGCTGGGCTGCGGCTGGGAAATCTGGATTAGAACATCTGGGAGTTGCAAAGTTTCCTCGACGGGAACTGGTTGGTGGTAGGCGATCACCTGGCTTCAGACCACCTTTAGGTGCTTGTGATTACAAGGCTCTCTTAAGCACTCACGACCAAAAAGAATTGAATGCAGAAACTTCGAAGACTAAATCTGATGCTTCGGTAAGACCTCATCCTTCAAAACGTCTAGATGCACCTAGGAAGGTTGTGCAATCGCTCTGTGACCCGATCGAGATTGTGCAAAACACTGTCGCTGACCCTGATGTTATCGATTCAATCGAGGGTGAAGCACAGGTAAGTGGCGAAGAGAGGCCTAAGGAGCCTGGGGTGTCGTTCGAAGATCTAGTCGATCGACTATTATCGCAACCAATCTTGAAGTCGGATGCCAAATTTGCGACAATCTTCCTTTGTCTTTACCGAAAGTTCGCTCCACCCTCCACTCTGGTCTTGGCAGTTATTCGCCGCTTCGACGAGCTCAATGATAAAGCCACTCCATACATGACCAGAATCGCGTCGCAGCTAAGGTATTTGAATATCCTCAAAGAATGGGTATCATACTATCCCGGCGACTTCGCCCACCCTACTAGTCAACGAATCATGACCGGATTCCTACAGAGATTGACAATGTCCCAAGAACACGCCATTGCTAGCAAAGAGATAAGTCCCTATTTGGACGTTGTATGCGAAGATGACGATACTGGATGGGCCTGCTCAGACAAAAGTCGAAGTAGAGCAAATACAATGGATAGCCTCGTAACAATGTCATCTGTTCAAAGCACAGCTTTGACCCTCAATGCAGAGTCTCCGACGCTCACTTCAGACTCTTCAATAGAAGATGTTATCGACCACTCTGATATAGAGAACCCGCCAACGTCTCAACCAAACAGGACATCTGCATCACCGTCTTTGACGTCCAGCGATAGGAGATCAGACGGTCAGCCCAAAGGCTCGTCTTCGACTTTACTAAACACTGTCGAAAATGCTCAACATCAAGCGCAACTTCTGGCTCCTGTATCTCGAAATATGCTCACTAAAGTTCAATGGCACCAGTTGATGGAAATACCTGAGGAGCAAATTGCTCGAGAACTTACGCGGATTGACTGGATCATGTTCTCGTCAATCAAGCTACGTGATTTGATACGGCATGTTAGCCTTCAAAATGATCAGAAAGACAAGTGCAAGAGCCTCGAGCATGTGAATCGTATGATACATCAATTCAACCACGTTGCGTTCTGGGTCACTAATATGATACTACTCCGCGACAAGCCAAAGCATCGAGCCAAGGCATTGGAGAAATTCATGGGAGTGGCATGGAAATTGCGTCATCTCAACAATTATAATGCTTTGGGTGCAGTAATAGCTGGGGTGAATGGAACAGCTGTACATCGATTATTACAAACGCGGGAACTGGTCCCAGTAGAGGTACAAAGACAATTTATGCGTCTCGAAATCCTTATGGGAACCCAAAAAGGTCATTTTGCCTATCGTTTGGCCTTTGAAAATACTTCATCGTCGCGAATCCCCTTCCTGCCGCTTCATCGCCGAGATCTAGTTCTTGCCGAGCAGGGTAATAGAACTTACGTGGATGGTGGAGATGGCGAGCGCATCAACTGGAGAAAATTTGAGATTATGGGTGAGGTTATATTCAGTATCTGGAAGAGTCGGGAGGTCGGCTATCCTACGACAGGACGAAATGAAGAAGTACAGCGCCTGGTACTCGATGGACGATTCTGCAAGGACGATGACGTAAGCCCGAAGTTCTTTGTCTTCCACGCCAGGTCATTGTGTACATCACATAATGAGGAAGAGTTTTCTCCGACACTGTTGAGCATCGTTGGAGTTTGTTCCCCATTGCTTCGTCTAAGCGCTAATGCAGGTCTTCCAGGTACTGTACGAACGAAGTCTACAAATAGAAGCGCCAGGCATTGGAGAGAACACCAAGAGAAGGTTTAATTGGTTTCAGCGATGAGAACCGACTCTCATGCGCAATGCGCCGAGGTACCATGTGCTACGTACGATCCACGAGTGACGTTTGTGTGACATGACTTATCCGATGGAGGCAGAATGTCCATGCGTCGTTTCCATGGCCATTCCCCATTGGGAAGGATTCCAAGTGGAGACGGCACATACAGCGTAGTAGATTGGTTAGCTGGGCGCTTTGGAAAGCCTTAGGAAGCTTTGTCTCCTTGCAAAATCATGTTCATTGTGAGGACTTGCAAAAGTGGCCCACCAGACTTGAAAGATAGCTTAGAATACGGGCCCAACGCTGCTTGGCGAATCCGCTATCTTTCGCCTGGTAATTCTTCACTTGGGAGGCAACCAAGCCAATCATATATTAGTTTACCACAGAATGTGGTGCGTTGCTCTCAACCATCCTTGCCACTAGGTTGCAAAAGTCCCTCAACCCATTCCCACCAGCGGCTGTGGAATGCCTTGACTTCCTCATCTGGTGAAGGCCAGCCTTGAAGCCTTTGTCATGGGACCATGATGCAACCAGCCCTCGTCGACATCCATGTTCTCGGCCTCTTCCTCTGCCATAGTATTGGTTATTGCGGCCTCTAGTAGGCTTATAGTCGTTAAGATGTTCATCGGAGGGCTCGTTTGTAGCTTCGTAGATTTCTTTGAGCTGGTTGCGCAATCTGGGATACTGGATGTAGAGGCGCCGAAGCTGGGGAGAATGTTCAAGAGTTTCAAACACACAGAGCTTCGTTAAAGCATCGCCGCTTTTGGGATGGGCAGTAAGGGCACTGACACCGGACGTCACTGGTGGAGGCTTAGGAGGCAAAATAGTTGGCGCCGAGCGGATTATTGTAATCTCCGTATTGTCTGCATGGACAGTCTGATGTCTCTTGTAACAATCAATAGAACAACTGTGAGCTTTGAGTATAGATTTGACGCAGGAATGCAAGCAGTGCTCACTATTGTAGTTGACAAGATGGGCATCGGTACTTTGCCGCTGATTCAGAGCATACTCGGCATCTGGTTGCTATCATGAATAGCGCTGAAATCTAGCCTGCCGAAAGCTGGATTTACTTTGTGTTGAGTCGATGTCGAAGTCCGTTGACTCTGAACTCGGAATTCCGTGGGGTATTTGCGTGTTCGCTGCCAAGCTATTTCAAGGATTTAGAAGAGAAGGGTGCACCTGGTACCGGTCTATCCCTGGTAACCGTCTATCCCTAGTAACCGTCCACGCTGATTATCTTTACAACTACAGACTTTGATGATTTACTTTTGCCTATGAATCTGTCGCGTATAATAGACCGGTTAGATTTTATCGTAAGTATTCATTAAGAACTCGGCCTGAAGAGAACTTATAGACTCTCGTGTTTTAAGCCCTGTAACGCCTTAGAGCGACAGCTCCAAGTAACGGAATACAGTCAAACCGGTCTATAACGATGTTAGGCATAACGATATTCGCGGGGTAACGATATTTTCCCGTGCATTTGATTATCTTTGGTGTAGATTAACGACATTCGCGATATAATGAATATCGTTAGCTTCTTAGATATCTTTGGTACATATCGTTATAGCATTTTGCGGGGTACGCTGATATTCTGCGGTAGACTAGCCTTCGGAGGCCTGAGAGCCACTATTTCTCTTGCCGGTAGGCTGGCTACTAAGCTATTTCGGGTTAGCGTTACTGATTACCGAGTACGCGGGAGTACTCCGCAATACTAGGCATTACGATATCCCCTTCATAACGATAGTCCCTAATGGAAATTACATATCGTTATAGACCGGTTTGACTGTAGAAAGCTCCGGGCGGTTCCAAGGTATTAGCGTGGACGGTTACTAGGTGTGGGCGGTCACTAGGTGAACCCTTCAAGGTCGAGAATATGACGTTCGCAGAGCCTCGCGAAACTTTGCGTCTGTAGACGTAATATCTTAATGTTCACTGTATCATGGCAACTTGGCGTACTTCGCTACTCATGCCTAAGCTATATGCGCCCCTGAATACTCTACGTACATTTGGAAAAGCACCACGACTTGGTCCCCAGAGCCATCGGGCGTTCCATCGAATAAGTACAAGGTCAAGACTGTTGGCGATAGGTGCTCGTTCACCATTTGATACCACACCGCGAGGGTTTGCTCGTGGTGTGCGATCGATCTTCATTCAGACAGAAAATACACCAAACGCTGATGTACGCCTTGACACTGCCTTCACAATGCCTATAAACACAATAAATGATGACTCAAAACAATAGGCACTCAAATTCCTTCCGAACCATCCTATTCTCCCACAAAACCTGTCGACCCCATTTCTAGAGTATCTCTCGCCCAGAGCTACATTAGCCCCACCATATCCTTCGCCCTTGGCCGCACGCTTGTTAAATATTGATGGGATTACATCCATTTTTTATGGCTCTGACTTCATTACCGTTACAAAGGCTGGCGATGCCAATTGGGCCCACGTGAAGCCAGAAGTTTTCAGTCTAATAACAGAAGCAGTCACATCCGGAGAGCAAATAGTCAATACGATGGAAAACAAACACATGGAGTTCGGCCAGGATGTCGGTACGAAAGATACATTAGGGTACAACGAGAATGATAGTGAAGTGGTCGGTATGATTAAGGAGCTCCTTGAGACCAGGATTCGACCCGCTATTCAGGACGATGGTGGCGATATCGAGTTTCGAGGGTTTGACAAAGGAAATGTTTTACTTACACTCCGTGGAGCTTGCCGAACATGTGATTCCAGCACCGTGACCCTAAAAAATGGCATCGAGAGCATGTTGATGCATTATGTGCGTTATCTGCTGGGCGTTTCTCAAGTAGCCTAGCATTGCTGACCATAGGCTCTTGCAGATCGAAGAGGTCAAAGGCGTTACGCAGGTGCTCGATCAGGAGGAGGAAATAGCCATGGAGGAGTTTGCCAAATTTGAAGCAAAATTGAATGAGCAGAAAGGAGCGGACGGCATCGCTTCAAAAATGCGCGAGGGAAGCCATGGTACCGTGAAAGGCTGAAGAATTGACGATCCATATCAGATCGCTGCCGGCAATATAGCGATTGGCCAAGGCGTATAGAAAGCAGGATGACATCTGTTCACCCATGTGACCTTGTGCCAACATCAAAATCTACGATCCATACATGATGAACGGTTCGAGAAGAAGAGGGCAGAATGGCAATAAGATACAATTGCATTCTGTAGAGACCTGCTCATGCCAATGTTCAGGGTTGCATGGAATCGGCGATCCGAGTGGAGACTAAGGTAGGATAGCATTTTGACAGGCATATCGGTCATGAGGTGGAAGAGAGGGGCTAGAAGAGTGTATTTGTCCTTGCGTACCAAATGCGAAAGTACAGATCAAAAGCAGTTCAATATGAATATAAGTAACCCTGCGCATGATGTAGTATTCGTGTCGCTTGACTTCGTACGCAGGTTATCTTGAAAATGTGCAACCCCAATAATTAAGGCTTACGTACATACTCATGCACCATTCTACATCCTTCAGAAGGGGTGGGGTAAGGTGTCTCAATTGACAGGTCTTGAATAGAGTCCGATTGTGGCTTGAAGTGAGCTGGACCCTCGGTTGCTGTCACCCACTTTCGACAGAGCTGTTCACTCTTACAGCTCGATCGTCTCTGATCTCCGGCCAAGCCTAGCGAGGGCAGAACTGAATTCTGCCACCATGAGTGAAGTGCATTCTAGGGTATGCTAAATACTGTAATGCTATCCCAAACAGATATCTATCCACGCATCTCCGGAAAGCACGCTATAGAACGTGCACTTGGCGTATTCAGGACTCTTGCAGCTCATCAGAGTAAAATATGTAAGTATCTGAAGCGACATGCCTTATTGTTGACGTGTGCCTATACTATTCTTAATCAACACCTTGGACAACTGTACGATTCACTTAGGAGTCAATCCGATCAAATAATTGACACCAGTGCCGTAAGGTATTTGCACACGGATTATCCGATGTTGTATTAGAATAGGGAGTGGCGGGGTGTTCACTTGTCACAGAGTCTCAAGAGTCTTGAAAATGCTAAACGAACGCCTCTCGCCTTTGGTGCCCCGCGTTCCCCGCCTAGTGAAGGAGCCCTTCTCTGGGGAAACATCCTAGCATTCGGACCTCCCTCTTCACGATCCCCAACGACCGACCGCGCTTCTTTCGCCCCTTTCAAATACAATCACACCAAAAGTTCCAAGCAGCGCCCAATTGCCTTCATCGACCAATGCCCTCTTCAAAGCCGAACGGCGACATCTCATCTGCCTGCCGCCCCTGTAATCTATACGAGTAATCGCCCGCTTAAGAGCACCGACGGCGCTTCGTGGATTGAGCCGTCCTTCCTCTCTTGGGAACACTAAACTCTCCATTGTACGAGATACAGGGATCCCGGATCGCAAACATCGTCTTTTGGTTGTATTAACCTAAGCTTCAACCGACTGTGCTACCTCCTCTTGAAAACCAGCGTCTTATCATACGGTCCTCGACAAGAGGAAGGCAAAGAACCATTATTACTCTGAACATCGATACATGCTGTCCATATATACCATCACCAAGATTTATAAGCGAAAGGCGCGGTTGTCAAGAATATAGGAGGCGCTGCTGTGAAGGATTCCTGTCGGCTGGTTGTATACGTGGACGCGATTGTACTATAGCGGCTTCCTCCTCTTCTGGTACGGCTCCTTTCGTTTTCAGTGAATACAGTACGAACATGATCCGATCTCTACATAGAGTATTTTGCTTAGCCTCGACATGCTGACTGGTCAATGATAACTAGCATTTAGGATAGGGACGTGGTATCACGGCGTGCAGCTTCCCTCTGCCTGGAGAAATATAGAAAGGTTCCCGACCGATTTTATATTGTAAAATATAGAGCCGCTAGGTGGGTTCCTTATCTGTCTCTATAGTAGCTGTCCGTTGCGGTCTCGAGATTCGTTCCTGAATTCACAGTAGATGCTAACGCCTGCGTCGAAAATCTCTCTAATTGTCTTCACAAATTAGAACAATACAGCATTTGTACTACACACCAGCTATTACTTGTGTTCTCTTTCTTATATGATCTACGAGCCAGGGGCCTGGTCACTTCTGCTCTATTCCATCGCAACATACTTGACGGCGTAAGCAATTATGATCGTCCATTACCCACTCAGCAATATGGTGGACGAACTGACACTTTCTACCAGCTGTTATACACTCGTCAAACATTGTCTTCCATCAGATCAGGATACCTAATATCTACTTAATCTCTTCATCACATTACTTGAGTGTTTCAAGGTTAGTCATCGATGTACTCCTCATATCATCCGGTGTCTCAGCATAAGATTGCACAGCCTCTGACTTCTATAAGCCAACGCATACACTCAAACTGGGTTCACAAAGTAAGTATCTTCACCCTTTAAAGATCACCCATCCATCACATTCTTCACACAACAATATCATTTACATGGTGGTCTCCTTCCTGGTGTGAGCCCTACTGGGCCATTCTTTCGTTCTTCACGGATGGACGGGCCGTATAGATCGTAATCAGTGGGCAGGCTAGTACCTGCGTGACTTCACTTTCATCGACAGGTCATTCCCATGATCCTCTATCCGCTCTACCGCCCTTGTTTCCTTTTTGTCATCATCTGCTCCGACGTACGCCTATTACTTTAGCCATCCATCAATTAACTTAGAGAACCAGTCACCTTAAGTCGAGAATGACGTCCACCTTGTAAGGCCACCTCTTACAGTGATAACGGAAGCTACTGCCATGATGACTTCGAGCTCGTTCTCCCAAGCGCAGGCTGGCCAGAAAAACCGCACTTCGTTCAGCGGCTTTTCTGCGGGCAGTGCGTCAATACTTCTTGACCGGTCAAAGCCTGGGATACGTGGATCTACCCCAGATTCCGAGGCACTCGCATCCTCCGATGATGAGCAAGATCATCAACATCGCTTGCGACCAGTCACCAGTAATCCCGGTCCCAAACCCAACCGCCGTCCGTCATGGCTCAATGATACCCACCAAGTGCCTATTCGTAAAGTATCTCTCGGCGGCAATGGGCCTTTTTCTCCCGCTAGTCCTAGTTCGACAGGTTTTCCTGGGGATCAAATAGTTTGGGGGAGCGGTGCTGGCTCAGCTACAGGTTCCACGATTGGTCGCGGTCACTCCACCAGCACTTCGTTTCCCTGGGGTAGCACTATCTGGAATAATGATATACAGAAAGTTCCACCACAACGTCTAACAGAGGTTTTGCCGTCACCTACTAGTATGGTAGCACCAACTTCTGCCAATCTCAATGGAGAGGAGCCCGTGCGTAGCCCGCCCATTGGGCAGGAAAGTCTTACCGAGTCTTCGATCCCCTTTGCAATACCACTTCAGCCAACACTCAAGACGTATCGCTCACAATCCTACTCCGTTGGCCAATTAGATCCAGAGTCGTCTAGTCTACCTCAGAACAATTACGCAGGTTACGGGGCATACGCGCGGTCTCGAAATGGGGCGCCGTACACAGGCTTGCAGCATAGACCCTCACGTCCTAGCGTGTTGGGTGACCTTTCGCATGATCCTTCGCTCCTGGGGCAGCTCCAGGAAGTTGAAGATGATGAGGAAAGCCCCGATGGATCAGACTCCGGTGTACAATTTACCACAACGCAGGCACGCGCAATTGAGCAACTTACTAAGGAGAATACAATACTTCGCCAGGCAGCCGCTGATCAATTGGAAAGGGAGAAAGCGAGAAGATGCGGTCAGGCAGTCCCCGCGCGTGACATTGCCCAGATATGTCAGCAAAGCATGGGTGACAGTGTGCCCCAAGAATATGAATATGCGCTCTATGACGCCGATGATACTGACTCATCTCGTATGTATAAATATGACCGTCTGAATGAACGAAGGTCCGGTGAATACACTGCTAGATCGGGCAATCAGCATGCAATCGTAGGCATGCCTGAGAACAGAACCATTGAGAGTGTTAAGAAAGGGCACTGGCAGAGTTCGCTAGGCTTTGGAGGCATTGGAGAGCCACCGCAGAGCCGGCGCCATTCTTTCGCCGATGTGCCGACACGGCAGAATTCAATCGGATCAGCAAGTGACCACCAAAACGGTATCACTCCCCATGCGAATGTCTCGACATGCTCGGATGGTGGGCTCGGAAGCCCAGGAGGTTATGTTGATGGACTGGCTCGCCCGTCCCAAGGCGAAGGTAGTGAGTATATCCAGTCTCTTTGCCCTCAAAGTATGCAAGAACAAATATTAGAACTCCAACATTTACATGACCGCAAATATGCAGTATCCTACTTTTCCCGCATGGACCCCTCTGCACTACGAAGTACCGAAGGCCCCGGCACTTCTCGCTCGTCAACAAGCATGCACCAAGCGTACATGCAAACCCGATATGTTCGGCCGCAGCATCATGCCCATACTAACCGGCCCAACCAGCTCCTCTATATGGTGACGTTTAAGGCCCAGCGAGCTGATGTTTTCTACGTTCAAGAAGATACTGGCATGAACGTGAGAAAGGGTGACTTAGTTATCGTCGAAGCGGACCGAGGCGAAGACCTGGGTACTATAGCCAGCGAAAGCGTGCCCTTTGCCGAGGCTAAGGAAATCAAAGAGAAGTTCATGCAAGAACATTATCAATGGTTGATGGTGTTCTCGCGTCACGGCCAAAACGGGACTGTCGCAGGTCCAAATCCAAATGGCCAACCAAATGCGTCACACAGTGCAATTGGAGGCATGGGCGGCTCACCTGGTCAGGGTGGGGACGTACCCACTAATGAGCTAAAACCGAAGTCGATCAAACGCCTCGCCCAGCCACACGAAATCCAAAATCTCAGGGACAAGGAGGGCAACGAAGCAAAGGCGAAGCGTGTGTGTCAGCAGAAAGTGATGGAACACCGACTTAATATGGAAATCCTAGAAGCCGAATTCCAATGGTGAGTTACGAATCGAAAATTCTTGGTGCCCTACCAGCAATTGTTAATATTCCGTAGGGACTGGAAGAAGCTGACCTTCTATTACTTCGCCGACGAGTATATTAACTTCAATTCCCTGGTCACAGATCTTTTTAAAGTTTACAAGACACGCATCTGGATGTCTGCAATTAATCCTGCATCTTTTCAAACGCCCCTGGGAGGTCTCCAGATACCCGGAGCCGTGGGACCTTCTGGACCTAGCACCTTCAACAGTGATATGAATCAGTATGCAGGTCGGCGTCAGCAGAGACAACACCCGACTTCTACATCAGCGGGTTCGACGCAAGCAGCGCTTTCTACCTTCGACCAGACTTGGAGGCCTAGTCGGAACAGCAACGCCATCAACACCATGGCATTCCCGCAGATGTACGGCCAGCCCTTCCATGGCAGCGACCTCAACGTACACCACCTCGATCAGTATCCAACGATGTACCGTCAGAATATTCAGCAACCGCTCAACATGCAATCGCCTTTCACTTCCGGAAGCTACGACTCACCAAATCTCCACCATTCTTCTTCCTCCTTTACCTCAAGACCTGGGAGCAGCAACGGTGGTACTCAATCATTGCAAGTGCTGGGTCGCGATTGGGGCCAATCGTTCCAGGGGCTATCCTTCAGTGATTGATCTGAACTAGGACGGTCTGCCATTGCGCCACCAGTGGGTGGACTCAGGACAAGTGAGGATTGAAGAATGTCTACTTCACGTTATGCCGGTATTTTCGCATTCTGGCCATGTTCCCAGAAGCACCACCATACAATAGAGGTTGCGCGACCACGATGTAACGGTATTCGAGAGGCCAGACTATGGTCGAACTCTGTATACAAGCCTTTTAGCTTACTCTGACCTGTTTTCATGGGCCCTCTCGAACTCAAAGGGACTGAAAGACTTAGCTCCATCATGACTTCACGACTACATGAGCGTACAGAGCGATGTGTCTGCTTCTCTTCTTACTGCATATGACGAACTAGACCGTGATAAAGTGAGCGGATAACGGTTGGATGGTTTTCCTGGTACGAGGTTGTAATCATGCGCTCACACAAGTACTTAGACCCAGCGATACAGGGCTCAGCTATCAGCTAGAAGCAAAACCCTCAATGTCCATTGACCTGAGTATCTTCCCTATCGTGGTATTCATGATGGACTACATGCCTCAGAGGCCTTCCACCTCTTATGATTATGTACCCACGAAGCTTCCATGTGATTATTGAACTAATCGATTGCAAGGGGGTCTGCGATAGGTCTTTGAGTAATTATCGCAATTGCTGTGATCTTTCATCAAGTGTTACTGGTGAAACTGGTCCCTTGTGAGCCCGATCAAACAAGGCTTGCGGTCGCCCAAAGCTGCACAGACGTAACATCCGTCCGCCCTACATTTCTTTTCCATATACTCGCACGTCAACAGTCTTGCGCAAGAGCATCGTCACTCCTACGGTATGGCTAAAGTTGGCAAACGGTCAAATGGTAAGATCGATGTATATTTGTTTCGGGCTTGCGTACAAAACAGGACAATGACTCCTACGCCGCAGTTGATGCAGACATTGACTCCTCTATGGCCAAAAAGCCGAAGTCTTCCAAGAAGGGGGACCGGCCCACAGATTTGAGAGATGTTCCAGACGCAGAGGAGGACCCAGGACATTCAGCGTACCTAAAACTTTCCGTTCCGTCCTCAAACAATTCTCACGCCTTCTCAGTGTATTTCCAGTGGCTGTAAAGGGTGCAAGAAGGGCGAGCAACGCAATTGTCGTAAACCACACCCGCGCTGTCGAAGAACAGATGCAAAGATTGAAGAACACGGTGAACGAAGAAGCACAGAAAGTGTACGCCCTGGGCGGGTAACGCCTTGCTGTCTGAGTCTATGCTCGCTAACATCGTCAAGTACTATGCGATACGCTCAATTACAGGCCTCCCTTCATAGCATCATAGCTGATAGTCGGCGAGGCATGCCGCAGAATGAAGCGGAACGGCCCAGGGACCCAGGAAACGAAAGGCTCGCGGGTCCCGCCATCTATCAAAGTGGCAGATCCGCTATTGCCTTGTCGCGAGAGCTGATGTCGCAGTACCTGGGTATTTGCGAGCAGACTGCAAGCAGAGAAGGACCCACGAAAGATGTTTCCGAACGTGGGGATGAAGTTGAGGCACTACAGAGGGTTCTACAGAAGCAGGGAAATAAGGTCCAGTCAGAGCTCGGTCGATTCATCCAAGGGGAAAGCAACGCGTCGACTGCGCTGCCACCAGATGAGGTGTTGGCGGGGGACAACGATCTTTGGGATCGATACGCGGTCACATTGAAGCAGGGGGAGAACAATGGCAAAGGTAAGGAGCATGGCTGGGCGGTGATCGCGAAGCATGCTCAGAAAGGTGTACATCGTATTGTCAGGGTCCTTCCTGATGAGAGCGAGCGATGACTGTAGAGAAGGACAACCCAGGTTTTTCCACTTTACGGCAGCGACATGGGGCGGCTCATTGGCTCGGTTGAAGAAGGATGCACAGTGGTTAATCGTTGGCAGACCGACAAGGTGATAACTGTACCAACCCGAGAGTACCAACTTCAATAGATCATCCAAATCTCGATTTACGTACACGTGGAGATCATTCTCGTACCGTCCGTCTGAATACGCGCACTGGCTGTTTTGTGGTGCCTGTATACAGAGGTCGAACAGCATCAACTTTACGTTCGTGTAGACTACACTGCCGTTCCGCTAATGACGCGAACCCCCAAGATCTAACATAACCAGCAATAGTTCTGGCTATGGCGGTGGCAGAAAAGACCACGGCCGACAGCAAGTATATGTGGAAGCGTCTCAAAATCGACTGGTACAGGGCTCACTAATGAAAATGGTTTGTTATATGTTGAAGTCGGATCGTAGCATGCGTTCAACGTTGTCCTCGACAGGACTGACTCGAAAGTATAAGGCCGTGTGGCTTGTGCGGGTCTCCGGTCCTCTCGTGACACATGCTCTGCAAGGATTGATACAATGACCCGTCCCTTCATTGCAAACAACATTGTGTTCGCTCTCTACCAACCATCAAAATACTATGTTGTGATGGAGTTCGGAGTATGTTCAGGTACAATACACTTACAACTGTTATTGAGAAACTTATTCTAACAACGATGTAGATATGGGAATCATCCTCATGAAATGTCAGGCTAAACAGCCTGTCAGTCAGCGACACACCATGTTCGTGAACATCATTTTCGGGACTCCAGCTGTGGATGCAAGTGCCTAACGTACATGCGTTTGGTTCTTTCCATGATAGGCTCTGAAGCCTGCAACCCGGCATCGCTATCAAAAGATCAAATCCTAGCGCCAGCATGCTAGCTGCCCTTCCCCAGGCCCGTACATGTGATAAGTACTTCCGCTTCGCGAAGCAGGAAATCGCAACGCAACCATTCTCGACCGTTATTTAATCCCAAAACCTTCGCTTTCAACGACGGCTCGCCACAACATATCTTCCAATATTTCCTTGGTCTCGTAACGGTAAAGACCCAACATGTTGAAGCAAGTCCGAGCGATGGGGAACCTGCTGCTGTGATCACCAAGACAGCTTATCTTAATAACGAGACTTGTAGCGCCCATCGCAGGGATGCGATCGCTGGATGTGATAAATCCTAACATCTTCCTCTGATCTTTCACACCTGCCCTCAAGAAAAAGTCCCAGAACCAGGTTACCACAGGCTCCTCGGCCGGTGTCATGTCCTTGCCCCAGCCATCATAGATGGCAACACTTCGCAGCGTTGCCACATCTAGCGGCTCGTCTGAGCCTCGCACAAGGAGCTCGATCTCATCTGGTCGAAACAGCGAAAGAGCGTTTCCCTCGCAGACGCTGAAGAAACCTCGCTTGAAGGGCTCGTATTGTCGAGTCACGGAGGTATCCAAAAGATACTTGACGTAGAGATTTACGAATTCATGTCGGTTACTGTTGGTGACGACTCGATTCTCACCGTTAGGGCAAAGGGGTATCTGTACAAGTTGATCATAGCGTTCAACAGCGGCAACAAAATCACGACAGTATGTTTCTTCCACATTGCCGTCAAAATCTAATAGCTTTTTCAACCCATCAGCGAGGCCGGGGCGAAACTCGGCAAGGTCTGCGAGGGTGTGGCTATATGTTGGCCGGACGGACGACGTTGCAGGTCCAGTATAGGCTGGGGCGGAGGCGAGAAGCTTTCTAAAGGCGAAAGGAGGAAGCGCAACGTCAAGTATAGTAGAATTGTAGATTGCAAGTCCGAGCACCACCCCAACGAGAAAGAACTGATCAGATGTTTCGAATGAGTTGGGATTAAAGTAACAGTAGCGAGACTCTTCATCGTAATCGAACAAGCCATGCTCGGAGTCGAAAACTTCCCGGACTAAAAGGAGGAACCACTCTTTCCGCAGACCTCCAGAGTCCAAGCCCTCTTCGCCAAGAAATTCAATTCGCAGGCCTTTCTTGATCTCCTCTTGACCTATTCCGACGATCTCACTGACGCTGCGAAGACTGTCTTCAACCAAGCAATCCCGCCGGACTTTGAGCACGAGATATTGGTCGATTGCTTTACGACCCATTATGCTATTGAAGAAGGCTTCACGGGCTTTGATCTCCATTTGCCGGCGGGCGTCGTGCTCCATGATGCGGATTTTGGCCCAGATCGAGAGGAACATTGGATACTGACAAAATGAGAATTTCCCTCTTCGAGATTCCCATGCCTCAAAGTCAGCAACAAGGTCAGAGTAATCCAGGAGGGTGTTGTAGAATGCGCTCGTTGGAAGGACTTGACGATGCGGTTGGGCTTGGTTGCGAGAAGCCGAGCCAGCTCTTCCTCTGCCTGCTGCTGGTGACACAGCTTTGCATGCATATTGACTTCGTGACGGGCCTTGGGTGTTTGCAGAGAACAGTAGAGACATGACCCTAGCGGCAGCCCTGATTTGCCAATCTTCGGTATATCCTACCGCAGTGTTGTTCTTTTCGGGTAACTTCGAAGTCCCTGCCACGCCCAGAGCCGCATGGAGTTGAGCAGAAGTTCCCGCTCCTGGACCGGATATACTGGGTATCAGTCCGCCATGTGGGTCATGGCTGTTCGACCGTCTCCTTCCATGCTGTCTCGAGAGTCGGTACGTGACAAAGCTTCCAACGAGCTCCACAAGCCTGCGAAAATGAGCCTCCGAGAACCGGGAAAACGAATTTACGAAGAAGTGATGACATTCACTAGGAAGACCGGCCATAAGACCTAACACCCGTTTTATTATGCCAGAATGCTTCCCAATGATGCTTGATTTGCTGCTTGGAGAGCGTCGATGAGCCATGGAGTCTTGGGGCACACCTGTGAAGGCAGGGCCAAAGGCAGGAATTTCGGTCTGGCTCGTAGATCTTGTAGACTGCACTGAGGGTGGATACGTCAAGAGGCTAGAATCCGGAGTATACAGTAATGGATTCGCGATCAATACCAACAAAAAGCGGCTGTCTTCGGGCGTACGCAATGGCCGCCCAGGGCGACGTAGAATGTTTTCAGATGCTTTCAACAATGTGCGTTGAACATGTGCACGAGCTTCGACGACATCTAATTCAATCTCCTGAATCTCCTCTGCGGAAAAGGTGTTTGATACTGGTCTGCGCCCATATGTCACTTGTTCCCGCTGAAGCTCCTGTAACCTATTTCTCCACGCGCGGCCAGTAGATAATATCACACGATACCATTCATGCACCTCTGTCGAGTTAATGCGTGAGGATTTGGCAGCAGCCCTCTCCTCCAAACCTCCATCTCGTGTTTGAGCAGCGTCGCTTTGAGATCGGTGCTGGTCGAATTGCCCTCTTCCAGTCCACCACATTCCGTTCTCAGCAAAATCACCAAGAAGCAAGGTCTTTGCATCCATTTCCGGGCATGAATTCTCAGCAGCCTGATCAAATCTCGAGTGCTTACAGGCTTCGATAGCGTTGCTATCACTTGCTGCTCGATGGAATTGGGGAGATTTATGAGCTAAGAAAGCCCTGTTGAGACATTCGACGCTAGTGAAACAGGCTATCAGGTAATTCTCCAATGGGCGGAAAATCGAGCGTGAAGAATCTTGAATAGATTGCTGAATCGGGCTCGACGCATTGCGTTTGACATCGACAGGTGGTGGATGAGGCGGAGGCGCAGGCGGAGCCCTAGATGGAGAGGGTATGCTGTACGCAACCGTTTTAACTTCTACGTTGATAATGTCGGACCTTGTCTGTGACGGCAACGATCTAATTGGGCTGCTCTCTTTCTGGTCTCGGCCATTGAGGTTTCCCGTAGATAGGCGGCGACTCTGATCAAGTCGAGTCTGAAGATAAGAATCTACGCATTCGTTGATCAGGTTGCGAGTCATGTCCAATGACAGTACTGGGACTTTGGCTGATGTTAGAGATCGGTTCGAGAGTCTAGGGTCATAGCTCACCTTTCTTCGGCACGCCTGCCATGGACGACGCAAAATTGTAGGGATTTCCTACCGTGAGAACCTCGCCTAAGGGGTTGTTTGCAGGCTTCAGATCATTGATCATAAGACACACTTGACAGCGAAATGAATCCAAATGCTGGGGCCATTTCATGGTGGAGTCACATGTACTGCATTTGCCCGTTGCTTGGGGTGAGCCTCCATTGATCCCAGACATATGCTCTTTGGACTGTGGTCTAGGTGTAAGACCTATGTGACCATCCAAGGTATCTACAGCATTGTTCTGTATTTCGTCATCATCCATGTTCTCCGCTTTCTTCCCACTTCCAAATAGCGATGTGAAGGGATTGCTGTAAGACCTTCCATGCCGAGGTCTGTGTTCTGGTGGGGAAGGAGCTGTCGAGTTTCTTGAACGTAAGACAGGCACATCGAATAGAGGCGGATCTTCGTATTGGCTATCAGTGTCGTGGTCATGGGTGTGTAGGCTTCTCAATCCTCTCGATTTTGGACGCGAGGGAGGATGGTAGGGTGCAGGATAGCCTGAGTGTAATCGAGCGGGCCAAGGAGGCATTGATCTACTCGTTCAGAGCCGGGCCGGGGTTGTGTTAGCAGCATGCAATCGGGCCGTCGTCATACAGATGAAATGCAGCTGTTCTACTTAATCACCGAGTATTTATCGCAAATATGCAAATCGGGGATTGCATTGGTAGGGATTATGTCGCTGGTCGTGAAGACCTCTAGCCCGTATCGCGGATATCTTTGTGCACCAATCTCATAATCGGATGCCAGAGAGCATGTTCTTGTCTTCCATATACATTGATGAACATCTCCTGAGTGGGGTGGATTGGCATGTTCATTGTGGAGAGAAGGAAAGAGTGAGGTTTCGTATTGCTTGCTCATCCGCGTTGCCAAGACCCACTGGATCTAGTTCTAGTTCTATCTAAAGGAGATCGAATATGGTGTCTACTCCGTACTGCGGGCGTCCTGTAGATCTATTCCATAAGATCGTGTTATCGTACCCTACCTTCTCTAAACCTTGAAAAGACGACACATATCTGGTTTGATCTACATAGTGTCCTTTGACAACCAGCTGTAGGTGTTTCACGATGAATGTAGGCAGATCTTATGCCCTCCACAATTCAGCATGTAGAGCTATAAGATCCGGATTTGGGAGCGCCTCTGTCCCCGTTGCACGGCGATTGGGAACTCTTTCAGACTCCAACCTTAGGATCAATCGGGACAGATTGTGGGCCGATATTCATCGAACCTGTGAATGGGGTCAGGGGAAAAGATGGGGCTTGTGGGTACCCGACTTCTGATACATATAAACAGCCTCAACCCCTTTCATTCTTGGCCATGGGTACTGCTGGGCCAATATTCTTCGCACCAAAAGAGCCATCCACATAAGTATGTCTGACTGCGGAGTAGAAGCCAGACGGAGACTGGCATGTCAAGGCTCTCTTTGTCCGACAGTGATAAGTGTGCCCGCGATTGGTTTGTTGAGACCACAAAATCATTAGGCTGTCAAATTAGCGTCGATGCAATGGTGAGGACGTTTACATTCAATCAGTCAGCTGTTTGAATCGATAAATCTTATTGCTATTTTCACAACAGGGTAACATCTTTGCTATCAGAAAGGGGAAATTAGAGGGACCGCCAACCTGCGTTGGTTCCCATCTGGATACCCAGTGAGCTACGCAATGGATTCCGAGAGAGCAATGGCTAATGGATCATCCTAGGCCCACCGGAGGACGATACGTATGGACACGCACTCATACCTTCTATTCAATGTAAGCTGCTCATCTCAAGTAGGATGGAATCTTAGGTGTCTGTGCTGGGGTCGAGATGCTTAAATGTCTGGAGGATGAAGATTTCGAAACTGATTACCCCATCGGCGTCATCAACTGGACGAAGTAAGTACAAAGTCATGCTTGAAGATGTAATCCTGACATCCTCGCTTAAGCGAAGAGGGCGCCCGATTTCCTATATCAATGGTATCGTCAGGAGTATGGGCAGGCGAAATTGCCCTAGAGAAAGCTCATAGTCTTCAGGAGGTGGGGGATGGAAAGCGAACAATGAAACAAGAGCTTGAGAGAATCGGATACTTAGGGGCCATCGACGCCAGCTGCGAAGCCATGCCAATTGACGTTGGTGAATAGAGCTATCTCTAGAATCTTACATGCTGATGAATTGGTGGAGGCCCATTTTGAATTGCATATCGAACAAGGGCCTCGTCTTGAGGCGGAGCAACAGAAAATCGGAGTCGTTCATGGTGTCCAAGCCTACCGGTGGCACACAATAATGGTTCGAGGCCGCGACTGCCACACTGGTACCACAGATTTCGAGAATCGCTCGGATGCAATGCTCGCGGCAGCGAAGATGATCCTTCACTCTCATCGGGTCGCAACGCGACGTTCCTGTCTGGCAAGTACGGTAAGTCATATTTCGATTGTGTCCCAAAGCTTGCAGTGGCTTGAGTGATGATTTTCGGGAGTTTTGACTTTTGTATAATGTGAACTACCTATAGCGTTAAGAGTTAGAGTTATAGGCAGTATTGTTGCTATTAGTAGTCCACAGAGCTATGCACATACAAATCTGTACTTTGAATGTTACGTTTACAGTACCTTTCCTGTCCCCGCGTGGGGTTAGTCCACGTTATCACGCGAGCTCTTGGCCTACAAAGGAAAGTGGCTGATGCAGATATCTCGCAGGGCATTCTGAAGTTGACCCCGGGAAGCACAAATACAGTTCCAGGAACAGTCTGCTTTAGTACGTTGTTTTACTCGGTCCCGTTGTTTTCCAATCTGGGACATCATCACATAGGAGATGGGTCGAAGGCACTATTCCCTCTATATGGCTCGGTCGTGATTTAAGTCTTATTTGGAACGCAACTGACGGCAGTATCACAAAGGCCTTGACATTCGAGCTGGCGAAGATGGTCACTTGATGGAGCTAGAGGACCAGCTCAAAGCAGATTTTGAGAAGATTGCGAGGCATGAAATCGTAGACGATTTGAATGACGGCGGAACGATTGGGAAAGGGTGTAGTGTACATTGGACACTTGACGCTCCAAGCGAAGCGGTCAAGTTTGATGCACGTTGCATCCGGTGCGTTGAAGACGCCGCAAAAGATTTGTTAGGAGCTCGGCATGGACATCTACTACGACCGATGATTTCTGGCGCAGGACATGATTCAGTGTTCACCAGCAAGCGAGTGCCAACTTCAATGATTTTTGTGCCATGCCGCGATGGAATCTCACATAACCCGGCAGAGTACTGTGCTCCCGAGGATTGCGCTAATGGTGCGCAGGTTTTGATGGGGGCTGTGCTGCGCTATGATAAGCTCAGGACCCAGAGTATCAAGCATTGAGAATGACTTTACCAAATATAGTCAAGCCTATAGACTCTGATACAGACGCTTCCCTAAAATGGAATCGTTGAGCATAAGACACATGACGCAAGAATCGGTTCTTGACAACTATGGCTTGATCGATAACGCACAGGAAGTTTTTACGATATGTGCGTATGAAGCTAACCTGTGCATTGCTTATCTGCAGTGTCGTATGAGCCCCTCGGCCATAGCTACTCCTGCACTTTCTCTCACTTGACCAGACACAACGCCGTTGTGCCTCTATACTGGAGTGTTTCAAGAGTGATCACTAACGTCCTAAGATGGAGGAGCGCCACGGCCTCTGCCAAACCCACCACGAAATGTAGGAGCGAATTCTCCAGGTGCAGCACCCTCTTTGGCACCAGCGTCGCCCATGTCGCGTCTCCGATATCCACCCTCGCGGTCTCCACGGTCGCCACGAGGTCCACCCCGTCCACCTGGACGACGCTCGCGGTCATCGCCACCCATCATACCCTTTGGTGGAGCATGAGAGCGTTGTTGCTTGATGTGGGTTGCTGGGACGATCTCGGCGGGTAAGTGGAGCCATTCGCGGAGATAGTCGAGACCCTCCGGGGTAAGCGTGTAGTAGTACCATTGCCATGAGAACTGCGTCTTCAAAAACCCGCGAGAGGTCAAGGATTGGCAAGCTTTGATGACCTATGGCGGTTCAGATATTGTGAGATTTGTCATTCAAAGCGTGACATACGAAGAGGTTCTTGGTGTCAATTTCATTATGTTTAGGAAGGTTGAAATCTTTCTTTGCGACGAGGACACCCTCTGATGGTCAGGTTAGTCACCAGCTCTAGTGAACTTCTTGTTGCCGAGTTTCTGAGTCAAAAGGTGAAGCATACCACGAAAGAGGTACTCGTGGATCTTCTTCCGGTCCGCTTTGGGAATGAGCCTGAGATCGTGTCAGTTGCAGACTCTCCTACTTTACTAAGTTGTAGCTTAACATCAATATTGACATACATGATCACGAGTTCCTGGCGTACTTCGGGGAATCGCTTTGATCGATGCTGGATGAATTCATTCGTTCCAAAGCGTCTTGGGGGATCTTCTTGTGGGAACTAAATAAGTACAGGCGAGCGATAAAAGTTAAGCGCCGGATGTTCCCGCCACTAGCTTTGTTCTACTTGCTCTTGTTCGAGCGGATTCTCTATCTAAAGTAGTCAGGTAATCCGTACTTTCTCCTACTACTGTTCGCTTGAATCAATTCTCATGAAAATGGGACTGAGAATAATTAACGTCTTTTTGACTTCCTTCCCTGGCCTTGAGCTGCCCTCCACTCTATCGTTGCCTGTGGACGCCTCCACCCCGATTATAGACCTAAGGCATCAGCTGGCAGACCGTCTTCCGCAGATAAAGTCTCGACTCATTCTCACGACTACCTCTAACAAAGAGGTTCTTTCCTCGCCTGCCCCAATATCGTCGCTACTCGTGAGCGAATATGAATCCTTCCTTCCACTCCGTCTTTCAGTGCCGCTATGTGGTGGAAAAGGTGGCTTTGGATCCCAGCTTCGTGCTGCCGGTGGGCGAATGTCATCACGAAAGAAGAACAATCAAGGCGACAGTAATAACTCAAACCGTAACCTGGACGGCCGCCGTCTGAGGACGGTCAATGAAGCAAAAGCTCTTGCAGAGTATCTGGCGCTGAAGCCAGAGATGGAGAAGAAAGAAAAGGAAGCACGACGAAAACGTTGGGAGCAACTGGTGGAGCTGGCGGAAAGGAGGGAAGTAGAGGTTCGGGATGGGTCGAAGGGAAGGGTGGATGGCAAGTGGGTGGAGGACAAAGAAGAGGCGGGAGAGAGAGCGAGGGAAGCAGTGCTGATCGCTATGAGATCAGGAAACTATCATGACAACCTGCAAGGTACATCGACTGGGAGCTCTGATATTGGAACTGGTCAAGCAAGCCATAGCAGTGACGACAATGGCATGGAGGAGGCCCAGACTCGAGCCTCCGTGTCGAAATCTAACCCAGCGCCTAGTAGGTCCTATACTGGCTTTGATGATGACGATGAGTTCATGAGCGATAGCGGAGCGGAATTTGATGGGGAACAGGAATATGGCAAAACCGGTGAAAACGCGCGCATTGTGTCAAGCAAAGGGGAGGGAAGGGTTGTCATATAATGAAAGCGAATACTGATTTGTGACTTAGCGATGGCATTATGGTTTTGCAATCCGCCAGCGATTAGTACATATCATCGGGGCCAAAAAAATTGCCTCCCCCGCTCGTTTAGTAGTCACGTAGTATAGGATGCATAATACTTAGAAATAGGTTCACTAGCGTCGTTAGATCAATATTCTTGAGCCCGCCATCACCACTTTAAGACTGCAGCCACCCCATGGCATCAATTGCGCGAGTCAATCCTCTGACCCGAACGGTAAAGGTTTCAACATCGTTGCTCTCAAAATCCGCTCTTGCATTATACATCGGTATTCACGACCCAGTTGTTAAAATACATGCCAAATCCACAAAAATACGAGCACGCCAGATCCACATCGATACCGGGAAATCTCCCACTGATAAGTTGCCAACGCCCTTACAACTGCTGACTCTACCGCGTTCATGTCCCGGTTGTGGAGCGTTCACACAATTCGTCAGCCCTGGTCAGGCCGGTTTCTACAGCACGGATCGAAAATCTGTGAAGGCATTCGTAGCTCACTATGGGCAAGCTTCCGGGGTTGAGCATGTTGCAGAATCAGAGATGTTCGATAGAGTCCTGGGCACTGCGAACTCTGCTTTATTGTCTCAAATGGGGTTGAGAGAGGCGAAGAATCATGATACGGAACCTCTAGTCCCTAAAGCAATCATTGCACCCGTCTGCAACCGTTGTCATGACCTCACGCATCACCATACTGGAGTCCCGGTCATTCATCCTACTATACAAACTATACAAAATATCATTTCTGAGTCACCACACAAATACAACCATATATACCACGTCCTAGACGCAGCGGATTTTCCACTCTCTCTCATACCTCTCATACAACGACATCTATCGTTGTCTCCACAGCGGTCATTGAATCGAAGAGCTAAGACCAGTCATTTCCAATATGGGCGAAAGGCAGAGATGAGTTTTGTTATTACCCGCTCAGACCTTCTAGCACCAAAGAAAGAGCAAGTAGACAGCCTTATGCCCTATTTTCTGCAGGTGCTCCGTGATGCGCTTGGTGGATCTGCTGAAAGTGTTCGCCTAGGCAATGTACATTGCGTAAGCTCTAAAAGGGGCTGGTGGACCACGCAAGTTAAGGAGGATATTTGGACTCGAGGAGGAGGCGGGTGGATGGTCGGCAAGGTGAACGTTGGTAAAAGCAACCTTCTTGAAAATGTGTTTCCCAAAGGCCGCAACGAAGACATAAGCTTTGCGGCCTCACGACACGCCGCTCTGCGAGAGCCACAGAGTGAAATTACAGCGAAATCCCATGGGCATCCTACAATTACAGGCAACAGTATCGAAACCGAAAATTGTAGGTTAACCATGCGCGATGAAAACCACGTACAGTCTCTAGGAGATTCGCTTCTACCCCCTGCGCCCCTAGAGACTCCCTTTCCAGTGCTTCCCTTGGTATCTTCGCTACCGGGGACGACAGCGTCCCCAATCAGATTACCGTATGGCGGCGGAAAAGGTGAGTTGGTTGACCTACCTGGTTTGTCACGTGGTGATCTCGAAAACTTCGTCAAAGAGGACCACAAGCTAGATCTCTTGATGCGTCATAGAATCAAGCCTAAGCAGGTTACCATCAAACCCGGCCAGTCCCTCCTTGTTGGAGGCCTTGTGCGCATAACGCCGACAACGTCCCATTTGACTTTTCTAGCTTACCCTTTCGTACCGCTGGAGTGCCACGTCACTTCTACGGAAAAGGCTATCTCAATACACACCCAAAGGGAAGATTCCGGAGTCCCCACTATCGCGAGACCAGGGATTGGGAGTAGAATGGATCCAGCGGGTTCCTTTTCGCTCAGATGGGACGTTACCAAACAGCGCGCTGGTCCCCTGACCCGGAAAGACGCAGGCGGCCTGAATCCGAAGGTATTGCCATTCCAAGTCTTTTCTGCGGATATCCTGATCGAAGGCTGTGGATGGATTGAGCTTGTAGCTCAGAGTCGGAAGAAGGATATGGAGTCAGTCAATCAACCTGGGAACTTCTTTGACCCAAGACCGTATCCAAGAGTCGAGGTTTTCAGCCCTGACGGAAGACATGTTGGGGTTCGTCAGCCAATGGGTGCTTGGTTGCTCGGTGGCCGTAAGCCTGGGTCGTCGAGCAGCAAGGCGGCCAGGCCACGGCGTAGCATGAAAGGGGTGAAGAAGGAATTGAAGAAAGTCAAACGAGGTGAGGTCCCAGCGACGTAGAATTAAGCACAAGATACCCAGTCGTCAGTAAATAGTGTGTTTATATCATCTACCTTAGTTGATTCATTAATCATCCTACCTTACGCGTTAGATTACACCCTAAGTGTAATAATACCAAGTCGTGTTTCTTTGCTCCAGGTCCATAGATTACCCGATCCAAGAATAATGATAGGGTTCCCCCAATTGGCAGGATAATGAACATCGCACAACGCATGAGAAGGCTCAAGGCTGTAAGTTTTTGTGTCGATGCATTTGATAGTCGTCTGTACTCATGACGTGCCTAGAAAGTGAGCATGAAAACCATCCTTCGATCCTATGTGCACTCTAATTTGCTCCGCAGCTACTTGACGTACGAACCGGGCCTGGCGCAGCGATATTATCCGACGATGTCAAACGAATTCATCTTGACTTTGCCCGCAAGATCAACGATGGGCACGCCGGCGCTCGCAAAGTTTGGCGCAACTGCCTCCCTCGATTGAAATACCACAATCCCGCCATATCTATGACCGTAAACCGAACTGTCGACCAAGAAGGACCTTCAACTCTTACAGTTTTCTTTACGCCTCCTTCTAAGTCTACGTCTACTATAGCTTCTCCGGCTCCTTCGTCGATGGATCCGGCTACTGCTCCGTCAACTCTTCGTCTACAGCGCAGGGTAGAGACGATTGACATGAAACACAAGCAGGAGAGCGAGATACTGTCTAGATTACTGGAAGTAGCAAGCGGGGAACCGTATGAGATTACTCCAGAGGAGCTTACTGAGTTGAGGGAATTAGAGGATGATAAGAGAAGTAGTCAGAGGGATAGGGAAGCCCAGGCGCGGCTCAACGAGGTGAAGAGGCAGGAAAAGGCATTACTTGATCAGGCGAGAGGAATTACTGATGCCGTTTAACATATGCATAATATGGATCAATATGTACATACTTAGGCATGCATGGGGTGAAGGTCGGCAAAGCTTTCCCATTACGCAACGTTGTCTAATTGTACATTGATAGATAGACATCGCATCTCTGAGTTAGTCCGTACCGCCAAACTCTTGCCTTCCCGTACTGGACCTATGCAGAGTGAACTTCTAACTATCAACTCAAAGTAATCAGGTGAACATCTGTCACTTGTTGTCCCTCTTATACGAATGATAATGCTAACAGAGTAGGATTTCAGGCTTCAAGGTTTACTGGAAAGTTCCCTTTGTCTGTTTTTTGTAATTAGCTACCGTGTATAGTACGAATAGGAACAGATAGCGTACCTCGCTGGTCATCCCACCGCTCACACCATGCACTAGGGCATAGGGACCGGTATGCAAGAAAGAACTTGGGAGGTAGAGGATTAGCATGAATAGAGGTTGAAGCATGTTGACATACTTGACGGCAAGGGGCAAAATCCTCGCCCTTGGCTAGAATGCATTTGTGGTAATCGACGTAATTTTGCCAGCAGTGCTTGGTTCTGGAGTTTTTATAAGCACTAAACTTGATCTCCGTGAGCTCCGTGAGTACTGACTGATTCTGGTTGGGAAACCTAGCGTCGAAGCCTAAGAGTTTGGATAGGTTAACGTCTATGTGCAGTGGCCGGACCCTCCCCCAGCTTTTCAGTATCTTGAAAGAAAAGCGAATAGTGCTACTGATTGCTCGATATGATGAGAATGGAAATGTACCAGCTATAACCTGCATTAATTTCCTTCATTGTCCCATGGATGTCGGGACTTGGGTACTCACCTGTCACGAACTTGAAAGGCTTCGTTACAAGCTTGTCCTCGTCGTCTGCCATCTCGACTTTGGCCTTGCTATGAAGAGGGGACCTTTTCGAAGCAGTGAATGATGTGATTATGAGGGGCGAGTAAAAAGACATCATGTCACCCCGGGCTTGGCACTTTCATTGAAGAATAAGCGCGGTTTACGCTCCCGTAGGATTCCGCCTGAACAAAGCCTCTTCAAGTGCATCACAACAATCAGGGACGATCGTGCCGACAATCGCTTGTTCGCGTTGTCATCAAGATGTTTCCAACCCAGACCCTTAGAATGCAGCCTACAAGGCCCAGGTTTAGGCCGATGCCGGTAAATTACAAGACTCTGCTGGTACACTGGTCATTGCTAACATCCAGTAGAAAGAGGAGCACAGTGGTATGTTACTCGTTGCAGGCCTGTTTGATACAGCCTCGGATGAAGCCAACTTCAGAGGGATTTCTTGGTTTTGGGTCGCTAATAGCTGTCTTCTCAATAGCACACACGATCTCTCAACGTCTGCGAACTCTGAAAAAGATTCCTCCGGAGTTGATGCCGCTCGGTACGACCAACCCTTCAACTATCACAACAGCATGGACTAATGGCCTATAAAAATCAGGTGTCGTCTTAGCGTCAGTATTTAACACCATGTCTCAACGCAGGATAGCTGATTGTATCTCAGTGTTGCTATTGGCTTTGCCGGATACAGCCTTGGAAGCAAGCTCTTCTCAGACAAAACTCTACGCTTGCACAGGACTCAAAGAAGCGAGAATTTCAAGTGAATCTTGTTCCTCAATCACCAATGTAGCCAACTGGTCAAACAGTGCTTGACATCTTTCTGGGCACTGGAGCCGACTCTGCAACGGAAGGGAGTACGATCTCGAGACTGGGAGCAAGGGTCTGAGCAAGTGACACCCAAAAGCATTGAGGACGCTGTTGTCGTGTACTTACGTATGACGTGCTTGCTCTGCAGAGAAGAGTCTAATCGAACAGAGAGCCTTTCCTCAAGCCAAAGCTTCGCGCCAGCCTGAATTCTGTGCTCATAGAATATGGCAAGTATTTACTAATCATCTTGGTTGTGGTCCGGCAACGTCGAGGCTGGTGAGGACTTCGAGCCCTTGCATTGTGTCAGGAACTGCCTCTATGTCTTCCCTTCCATGTCCTGTGGCATTCCTGTCTGCTTCGTTCACAACGTGCTTTGCCAAGTAATCTTCCTGTGATAATTGTCAGCAAGTATTACCTGATGTCGGAAGGAGATCGAACACACTTGTTCCCATACGGCTATCTTGCTGCCGAGACCCTCATTGCTCTCCTTTTGCGGTTTGGCCGGTGCGACCTTGATAGTCCGCCCAAAGAGCTCACTCTGATCCATGTTGTCGATGGCCTCTTTCGCGTCCATTGGAAATTCAAATTCGACGTAGCCAAAGCCTCTATGAGGATCCGTAGATGAGGGAAGTTCGGGCTTGGGTAGAGTAACGTCGACGATTTCTCCAAAAGGGAGGAACGCATCGGCCAAGGATTTGTCGTTCACTGCGTGGTCCAGGCCGGCAACATAGACTGTGGATTTCAGACGGGACTGGAGACAGCATTAGCTGTGGGTTATTGAAGAGAATCGATAGCTTGACTGTACCTTGTCAGACATGTCAGCGTTGGACTATAATTGATGTGAAAGTGCTATGGATTAGCTACCAAAGTACGGTTGGTGCGATCGCATTCTCTTGTTGTCGTGAGCTACATTACTCGTAGAAATTGAGTCGAGAAATGAGGTTAAAATCCCGGCACTAGTTTAATTCTCGAGAGACCATTTACCTCAATTCAAAAATAGCTCATGCACACTCGAATCAGATATTACAGGGCAGCAGCGTTGGGTTTTGGGGAGCGAGTCTGATTATACAGCAGCCACTCCTTTGACACTGTTGTTACACCTTTCTCGCATTCTCCCTTTGGCCGCCTTCCCCCTTAGAACCCATTCGTGCACGCCTCGGATCTCAACATGGTTGGTCTTCGTGATGTCCCGAGGACTGCTATGTTTGCATGGTCTCCAGGAGCATTTCCACCATTTCTGGCCACAGGTACAAAAGCAGGCGCTGTCGACGAAGGCTTTTCGAACGACACACAATTAGAGCTCTGGGACCTGGATCTGGACAATACTCGGCAAGGCCAGGAGCTACAACCTGCGGCGAGTATAAGTACTGACTCGCGGTAAGTGGGTAAGCTTGGGTACTGCCGTGCGGTGCTGATCCAAGGGATTTGGCGCAGGTTTCACGACATTGCATGGACAAATCGGGGAAGCGAGGGTTCAAGAGGCATCATTGCTGGAGCTTTGGAGAACGGGTCGTTGGACTTGTGGGATGCCAGCAAGCTTCTCAATGAGGATGGGTAAGCCGTGAACGTTAGTGGCATATAATGATATTGACTTCTTCTAGCGAGGCTTTCGTGTCACGGACGTCAAAACACAGCGGCGCTATCAAAGCCCTCCAATTCAATGCATTTCGCTCCGAGCTACTAGCTACAGTAGGCGCCAAGGGTGAGCTATATATTTTCGACTTGAACAATGTTGGTAGCCCGTTTCGCATGGGCAATGCAGTGGCGAGGGCGGATGACTTTGACTGTCTTGATTGGAATAAGAGAACGGCACACATAATAGCGACTGGAAGCAGCGGGGGGACAATGACAATTTGGGACGTGAAGAGCAAAAGAGAAAGCCTGACTCTCAATAATCTGGCCAGGAAGCCAGTCAGTGCAATAGCTTGGGATCCGGTCAAAACCACTCGCCTGATTACTGCGGTTCCTGACGATACCAACCCTGTAATCTTGGTATGGGACTTAAGAAATGCTAATGCTCCTGAAAAGGTCCTTCGAGGCCATGATGGAGGCGTACTGTCACTTTCATGGTGCGGACAAGACGGTGATTTATTGCTTTCCTGTGGGAAAGACAATAGAAATATATGTTGGAATCCACAGACCGGTGAATCGCTTGGGGAATTCCCCGTTGTAACGAATTGGGCATTTCAAACGCGGTGGAATCCGCATAATCCAGGCTTCATGGCTACAGCTTCTTTCGACGGCAAGATCACAGTTCAGTCAGTCCAAAACACCAAGCCTGAAGCGAGTAATGGCCCTGGCGGTCAGTTGCAGGTAATCGATGATGATGACTTCTTCAGTAAAGCACAGACTCAGCCCCAAGGGCCCCGATTTACGCTACACAAAGCACCCAAATGGCTACTGCGACCTTGCGGCGCGTCATTCGGGTTCGGCGGTAAGATTGTGAGTTACAAAACGAGCGCAACTGAGGCATCGAAACGCTCGATGGTTCGAATCTCGACCTTCGCCATTGATGGTGGAATTGTCTCATCCACGGAGTCTTTCGAAAACGCATTGAAAGAGAACGATCTGGGTAAGATTTGCGACTGTAGAATTGCGGATGCTGCGTTTGATGCTGAGAAAACGGATTGGATGGTCATCAAAACCCTTACCTCGAGGACTCCAAGAAAAGATCTAATAAGTTATCTTGGATTTTCAGGCCGGGACGATGAGATCGCAGACGGTGATTCAAAATTATCGGTCAACGGGTCCAAGCAGGAAAAGCTTCAGACACTGGACGATCCTTCGGTAATGCAGTCCAATCGTCTGTCATCTTTCTTCGATAATAGTGCCGATGGAGACACCTTCCTACTGGATCTCGCAGCTACTAAAGGCACCAAGACCAACGATCCGTTCCGATTGTATTCCGGCAAAGGATCCGAATCAGATAGAAAGATTACGCGTGCGCTCTTGCGCGGTGACTTTGACATAGCGCTAAACATATGTCTGCAGGAAGATCGAATGTCGGATGCGTTCATGATCGCCATCTGTGGAGGTCAAGATTGTATCGAAACGGCGCAAAAAGCCTACTTCAGTCGAAAATCAGGGGGACCTGACTACCTACGTCTGTTGGCGTCCGTGGTTGGTAAGAACCTTTGGGATCTTGTGCACAATGCCAACCTGGAGAACTGGATGGAGATTATGACTACGCTTTGCACCTACGCTGATGCCGCAGAGTTCCCGGATCTCTGCGAAGCCTTGGGGGATCGACTGGAAGAGCAGATCAATGATGAAGGAGGTACTGAAGACGCTAAGAAAAATGCGTCGTTCTGCTATCTTGCAGGCTCTAAACTGGAAAAAGTCGTTACCATCTGGATCTCGGAATTAGAAGAGAACGAGGGCGTTGGGCAGCAAGATGATAAGAACGATTCTTCCTTCTCCGTTCATGCCCGGTCACTGCAAAGCTTCATTGAAAAGGTCACTGTCTTTCGCGAAGTTATCCAGTATCAGGACAGTGATCGAAGTGCCAGCTCGGATTGGAAGTTGGCGCCTTTGTATGATAAATACACGGAGTACGCCGACATTGTTTCCGCACTTGGCCAGCTCGAGATTTCCAGGCGGTATCTCGATTTACTACCCAACAACTACCCAGCAGCAGAAGTCGCAAAAAGTAGGGTGCAGCAAGCCACACGAATCGCCGCATCGCAATCAGGAGCTAGGCACCCCACAGCCGTCAAAGGGAATTCGCAACGGTTGCCACAACCAGGTTATCAGCAGCAGGAGCAGACACCCGCGCAACGAATGCCCGCAGGTGACCCATTGAATCCTTATACACGAGCATCAGCGACCCAATTCCAGAACCCTTATGCTCCCTCGAATGGGTTGTACGATGGTTCGGGTTCAAATAATTTGGGTCCACATCAGCGAAACTCGTACCAGCAACAGCCGCGACAACATACGGGAATGGTACCTCAGCCCAGTCTTGGAACCGGTCATAAGAATCAACCACTGGCGCCTCCTCCGAGAACCATCAATGCTTCTCCCTCCATCCCACCACCCTCAAAATCCACGAATATGAGTACTTGGAATGACACTCCGGAAGACTTCTTCAAGTCACCCACTTCCAGACGAGGAACTCCTGGTGTGGGTACCAGTCCACCTTCAATATACCAGCCGCTACAGCAGGAAAACATGGGCTCCTCGTTTGGACCACTACCAAAATCCACCCCACCGCTCGGCCCTCCACCCAAAGGCTCTGCAGCTCCGACGTCCGGGATGTCATATTTATCGAAAAAGCCTCCGCAATCGTACCAGCAACCCGAGAGACCAACATCTATCGCCAATGCATACACACCTGCACAATCTGCCGCCAGCTTGCCTGTGCAGCAACAGCCACCCATTCTCCGAGGCCCGTCCCCATACAATTCCCCACCGTCTGCCGCACCACCGAGTAATCGTTATGCTCCAGCACATCCTTCCCACCCGAATCCGTCGTCTACTGAGCAGCAACCCCCCATGACGCCCGCCACCGCCAATTCAAGGGCGCCCCCAGCATCCAACCCATACGCTCCGCAGCAGAATTATAATGCAGTACAACAAGCACCCCCTCAGCAGCCACCACCATCTGCGGGTCCACCTCCAAGATCCAGTGGCCCCCCATCTGGTCAAGCTCAGCAACAGGGATCACGACCTGGGACAAGTCAACCTCAACGGCAGTCGGCTCCTCCAACGTCCAAATACCGTAAGTCCAAGTAGCAAGGATCGTAGGGTAGATATGTCACTGACAGGTAGCTAGCGCCTGGAGACCGAAACCACATATCAACCAAGGCCCGACCAATTTTTGAGCTTCTCAGCTCTGATATGCAACGCGTAAAGTCCAAGGCGCCATCCAATTTCAAGGCCCATGTGATCGACACTGAGAAACGGCTCAACGTTCTTTTCGACCATCTCAATAATGAGGACCTGCTCAAACCGGACACAGTTCAGAGTATGGTGGAGCTTGCACAGGCCATACAGGCGAAAGACTTCGAGCAAGCACAGGCCATACACGTAGAAATAATGACGAATAAGACTGATGAATGCGGGAATTGGATGGTAAAGTGCTCTTCGTGTACCATGTGCCCATTTGCTAAGTCTGCGATAGGTTGGGGTAAAGCGCCTCATCGCTATGAGTAAGGCGACCCCTTGAGCGTAGGCGGTTAGCTATAAACTTCGATTCGACTCAGGGTGGGTTGATTATCACTGCCGGAGAAATGCTGGCGGAAGTATTTAGCGATTTCTGACAGTACAGGCTAGACTATGGGTAGCAGCATTCACAGACACGTATCAGGTCACAGTGCCAATCATCAGTGATAAGAGAACTGATCACACCTCTAGATTCAGCTATGTGATTACTCATATCGCTCGAATGGGGGACAAATCACTGCTCTACCTGTTTGCATGTTTTTTATACATGTGCATTGAGATGGCGATGCTCCAGAGGCGTCATTGATCATGAAATCATGTATCTGGGATTCGGAACACCCGGTTGCGTGCATCCTCTTGTAAAGAATGCGTCCTCATCGAAGTATCATCAGCGTCCTCGATGGCCGAGTCTGGCAAGGGTATTCTTGTCGGGATCTCCATTTCACCCCGCGTTCCGTATGCATGATTTTGGATCAATATATCATCACTCAGTGGCCGCCACACCCATTCTCTTCTACGCTTCTTTCTACCATGAATGGGTATTGCGTGCCCATCTTCCGCCTGAATCTCTTCCATCCTCCTTTGATGTTCGTCTTCGGTAGGCTCTATGTCGGGTTCTAGGTCGGATGAGTCCTCAATACTGGGAGTTGGTACGACCTCCACAAGCTTTTCCTGAAACGTCACCCGCTTCACGGGCGGGAACATGCGCCTTGGTGCCCGAGCTGATGTAGCTGACAAATGCCGGCGTGGCAATAGACTGTTGCGAAGAATGCTTTGTGCCCCGATGGGTAGGACATAGGGGGCGGTGCGCGAGAATGGCGAGTTTCCCGAAGCTGTGGAGGATAGGCTGGTTGAGAGCGAGTTTATGGACGATGACGGGGATATCAGAGGCGCTTGTTCGGCGGAAAATGTTACCGGTGGAGGAGCCTCAAAAGTGTTCACGTGCGTGTTCCAGGCCGTGGGCGAGTCTGTTGAGATATCGAGAGATGAGCCCAGCCTTTTTGTTGGTGGCGATAGTGGTATGGCAGTCTGTAAGGAAAGCTTTGGTCTTTTGGGAGGCGGAGGTCTCGTTGATGGTATCACGGACAACATGGCGCCTGCTACTTGTTTTCGAAATTCGGATATGTGTGGTGAGGGTGCTCGATGTAGGGCAGGAATGGAAGTAGTGTAGAGGTCTTGATCTTGACGGTTCGGGCTAGAATCTTGTGAACGCATAGGTAAGACAATCATGACGGCTGTTGCGTTGAGAAACTGGGTCAGGGGATTGCTAATGTCATGAGGCGAGGTAGAGATATATCAAGGGAAGATTGGATGTGCTGTCGTTGTAAGAAGGCCGTTGATGAGGCAGTGAGCGAGTAGAAGGAGGTCTAAGCGAAAGCATCGGGACAGGGTGCGGCTATAGAATATGATAATTCTGTTCTCGGAAGGAAGGGAGGGCTGGACGCTTGATCCTAAGGCTAAGGTACTTTACCTTCATACGGTGGACCGATAGCGTGTGCTTACCTAGTACATGGTATTCACCAGATTGTTACTCCCGAGGTCCGGATGCAAGTGTTCTGTGTGATATGATAAGGAAAGGTGGCGTTATCGGTTTCATTGGCTTTCCATCGACGCTCGGGAGCAGATCCTCCATTCTCCAATCACATGTAAAGGATGCAACCCGTTCACCCATCCCATATACTATGTATAGTTTCAATCCTTCTATTTGCCTCCGCTATGCAGTAAGGTATGGCTTGCCTCGGAAGACCGGGGGCTATTGTTGGTGTTCTATACGCTGATCGGATTGGCTTACAAGGACATTGAACACTTTCGTTTACTCTCAGCGGAGTCCCATTAAGCTGACACGCTGCTTCCGAGGTTCCTAGCATTAGATATTAGCGAAGTCTCATCTTGGGCCTTCGATCACATTTCCACACACCATTCGGTCTGGTCATGAATGTAATCAGGACACCATGGAGCAGGTGGGCCCTCAGAGGAACGATAAGAGGATAATCATTCATTTCGTAAGAGAACCTCGAATCATCGCATTCATCTTCTCTGGCCGTACCTGACCGTCGAAAAGGACTATGGTTAGTACTCTGAGCTATTTGGCCGGCCGATCGACCCCTGGGATATTGGTGACTCATTCATCTTACCAATAGACTGCTTCTATGCAGCTGTTTTCGAACGCGAAGACCCCAAGTTGAAGTTTTTACCGCTGGCGGTTCAGCAGAAGCAAATCATAGTCACTTGCAATTATGAAGCTCGTCGCAGGGGCCTCTACAAACTTCAGCTGGTGAAAGACGCCAAGAGGGCATGCCCCGACGTGCTTATCGTGCTTGGAGAAGATTTGACACGCTTTCGGAACGCGTAGGTCTTCCTTCAAGGGCGATCTACTTTCCCGACCCACAGATCGGGTGTCAAATTTTGCCCTCCCTCGATCACCTTGGAAAAGTCATATATTTCCGAGGAAGAGGCGTCTACTGACCGTGGGAACGAGCGTCAGGTCCAAGGACAATTACCAACTTCTGAGGAGCTACACATGGAGTGACAAAGTCGAGAGGCTGGGCTTTGACGAAGTAAGCCCGTTGATATAGGTCCAGGCAGGTGTGGTAAATGTTGATGCTGAGTCAGAGCAGGTTTACATGGATGTGACAGACATGGTCGAATACAATATTGAGCTACTCAATCATCACAATCTGGCAGCCTCCTATTTCCATTTAGATCGAAATGACCCAACCCTTGGCTTTTCTTTCGACGCTTCAAGAGTGAGTGGTAATACTTACCCTGCGACTTCTCCGGTTTCCGCAGATGAATGCCACTCATCAGGTGATGATTGCGATCTCCTGCTTCGTCTGCGTCTTGGCTCCCATCTCGCTCAGCATGTGAGACACCAGTTGGAAGAGCGGAAAGGGTACACTTCAACTGTTGGCATTAGTACCAACAAGCTGATATCGAAATTGGTAGGCAATGTCAACAAACCGAAGGGCCAGACTACCCTTGTTCCTCCATATAATCGTAGCGATGTTGGGGGCATAAGCAATGTTGTTCGGTTCATCGATGACCATGACATTGGTAAGATTCCCGGGATTGGCTTCAAGATTGCTCAGAAATTGCGAAATCAGGTACTTCAGCGACCAGCCGATTTTAGCGCTGGACTGGTTTATGGTCCTACGAGGGAAAACGTGAAAGTGAGAGACGTGCGAATGCTTGCAGATATGGGACCGGAATTGCTTGGCCGTTTGCTTGGCGGCCGAGGTGCCCCTCGAGATCTGGGGGAGAAGGTGTGGGGCTTATTGAATGGTGTGGATGATGTTGAGGTTGCGAAAGGTAGAGAAGTTCCCCAACAAATCAGCATGGTCAGTTCCACACCTATTTGGGACAGGGTCCGATACTGACCAGAAATAGGAAGATAGTTATATTAGACTTGATGAGCTTGCAGAAGTCCGGAAGGAGTTGAGAATCTTGGCTGGGAGTCTCATCCGAAGAATGCGATTAGACCTGACTGTTCCGCTCAGCGACGATGACACGGGCATGGTGCCGAAGGAAGCTTTTACCCTCCCCACTCGAAGGTGGATAGCCGTCCCACGAACGATAAGGCTGTCCACTCGTCCTCGGCCGCCGCTCAACCCCGACGGCTCGCGCTCTAGGACATTCACACGGATCTCGAAGTCCGGCAACATGCCGTCTTGGGTTTTCAGTCTCACCCTAAGCGTCGAGGTACTAGTTGAGAAGCTGTTAGAGGAGTCACTGTTGCCCTTGTTTAAGAAGCTTCATCCTGAGCAATCAGGATGGAATCTCAGCTTAGTCAATGTTTGTGCGACGAATATGTCACTAATCGCGGGCGATGGTAAAGATGGAGCAGGCCGGGATATCGGAACGATGTTCAAGAGACAAGAGGGTGTGCTTAAAGATTGGAAAATTGATGATTTGGATGTCGCCCCATCCGACGGAGAGGCTGAGGAGCTCCCGGTGATGGAAGACAAACTAAATCGTAGAGAGCCCCAGAGTTCCGGCAATGAAACCAGGGAACACAGGCCTATCGGATCCGAAGCCATAGGACCCCCGAGCCATGAAAGTAGCGGCGACGATGATGCGTGGGATAGCGAAGACAGTATGCGAGATTTAGGGGTATCATGTAAGGTGTGCAGCGCTCTAATGCCCTCGTTCGCAATGACTGCACATGAGCGCTTTCACGACATCCCAGATTGACTGAGACGCCTGAGGCTGGAAAGACTGACGGAAACCCGGCCGAAGGCACTTGACCGCGGCCACGGTGATTTGACGGAGACTCTTGCTTGCTTAGTGGCTCTAGTGCTCTGCATAGCTGGGCCATTGGGTTGCTTGCGGCAAAATTACAATGCACTATACTAAGCTCTTTCATCGATGGCAGATACTCGGCCAGCCACGGATTTTGATACTGCTCTCGAGGTCGTCCCTATATCTGACACACACTCGGATGCAAAGTTCTCCAAAGACACCTCTGGCGGTCAGGGTGAAGAAGTAGAGCATAGACCGGTTTGAGCGTGGAGTGGCCGTCAATTCGATGTTTGAGGATAATGGATGAAATGAAGCGGCTTCATCTGGAAGGATGTTAGACGAGGACAAGGTAGCTAGAACTCTAAATGATCGCAGAGATTCTGCGGGCTGGGACATCATGGCGTCCCAAGTGGTCGTCAGTGCATGACTTTTCATACCTACCCAGAGCTGCCGATCAAAACGACTGGTATCCAAACATTATACTCATCCCATTTGCATTGTACTTTATCCGTCTTCTGTTCTATAAGTTGTCATGATAGCACCGATGGTGATGAATAATACGAATTTATGGGTTGATCTTGTGTTTTGTCATAGAGGTACTCATCCCACAGCACCCTTCCACCAAGCCACAACGCCAACCACAAAAATAACAACCATACCGTCCTCGACAATCGTACTCCAAATCCCGCTATATCGAGCCGCCAGCATCAGCCAACCCTTATACGGCTCCGGCAGCATATTCATCACGATCCCCGTCCACCCTCCAAACTGAGCACCCCCTCCCTTCTCCAGAAAGAACCTCGAGCTCTGCAATACCAACTCCGCGGTCGCGAATGCCCAGAACACATTCCGTCCCCCTTCGTGCCCGGCTCCTGAAATGCCACCCCGCGAGATGTCGCCAGTGAATGCATGCGATGTAGTCGTGACGTAGATGCCGAGAAGGAGCGCGAAGATCGCATGCACAATCTTCCACAAGTACCCGTATCTGTCCTGCGTCGTCGCTGGGGGTCCCCCCATGCCCGCCATGCCTCCTCCAGCGCCCAACATGGCCGCCAGTCCGGGCGGCAACCCACCTTCGCCCGTGCCGCCCTGGCCCTCGGCCCCGGACATACCGCCCATCATCTGCTGCAGCATCTTCATCATGGGATCCTCATCGCCCTGTTGCTGCTGTTGCTGGAAGTCGTTGGTACCGGGCTGAGGCCCACTGCCGCGCAGGAGGTTACGGATGTCCGCTTCGCTAGGCTGTCCATCGTTGCTGTAGGTGTTTGGGGTGCGGGTAGCGGAGGGATGTGTGGAGAGGTCGACTTCGTCGGGGTCGGCGTGGGAGGACGTCGTAGGTACATGGCTTGGTTCTGGAGAGGATCAACGCGAGCTTCATGGCAGGAGCTGGAGATGAGCGGGATGCAGGACGAGGTAGACGTAGCGTACCAGGGAGATTCTGGCGGCCGGAGACATTCGTGATCTTTTCTAGTCTTGATGTTCCGCCTTCTCTGATCTTGGCTTCACGGCGTTCGCGGCGGAGGCGTGCTTGCTTCTGGTTTGGGGTTTCTGCATCGCCGCCTTGCCGTTGCGGTTCTGGGCTCTCCATGATAGTGCCCTTCAATCTTGGATTTGGCAAGTCAAGGGAAAGTCGATGGTACGGGAGTGTGGTCCGATATGGCCACAAGCGGAATTGATAGGGCTGACTAGGGGATGCCCATACCACTAGCAAGTCAACTTTTAACGTGAACAGTAATGAATATGGTAATGGTCGGGTCAATTTGAGCAAGCCTGCAGGCCGGTCGTGCATAGGATTGTATGTATTTACACGCGTCCCGTTGCCAGCTACCAAAATGGTCATTTGTGACATGCTATTCGCCAAAACGCAAGCAAGCAAACGTCAAAGACTCAAGCTTCAGTCTCCACATCAGGCTCTCTTCCTCCCAAGCCTCCAGTGAGCTTGTGTTGCATCTTCTTCATGGTGAATTTAGCCTCGTCTTTCGCAAACGCAAGATTCTGGAAGGCACCGATCAGTAGAATCCCCATAGTCAACTCGACAACTATCTTGACTTACTCTGACAGGTTTCCACTGCAACAGACCCCTATTATGCCTCTTCTCCGTCCTCTTGTTTGCTACCTCTCTCTTCTTCTCGTCTTCCTTGATGGTAGTTCCCTCTGCCCTGCCGTTCATTGCTCTTCCAGCCCCTGCATGCTCGCCCTCGTGCACGCCCAGGTCAGAATCCGAGTCACTGTCATCTGCCTCGTCATCTATATTGTCATCGTCGTCGCTTGGATTGTGGGGATCATGGACTGGCTTGTCGACGCCAGGCTCTGCTCTCTTACGGCCTTGGGAATCCATGTAGGCTTTCGGGTCGTGAGTGAAGGCGCCACTCCAATCCTGCCCGTCTTTCGTAAGCCATTTCTGCCGTTCTTCAGGAGTAGCCTCCTTGAGCACGTCGCGACCTTCCGTCAACGACTTATCGTGCAGCTCTTGCACCTTCTCTGGCATTTCCTTCGTAACACGCTTCTCGCGGACACCTTCCGCAAGACACGCTTCCCATGTCTCGAATGTCTCGCGGGTATTGTTGTCCACCACGAAGCGCTCATGGTCATCGTCAGTACCAGCCTTGAATTGGCAACGGAATTGTAGACGTCCTATTTCTTGCAGATCTTCTAACCCGGGGACTTCTTTGGCCTTTATATTTTCCTCTGTGATGTAGTTCTGGGTCAGACGAGCGCCATTCTTCGTTGTCCAGATAGGAATGTTGATGCCGACAGGAGTATTGTCCACCAGCTCATGCAGCCATATCATAGCGTACGCAGTAGCTCCCCGCTTGCCCGTGACGTGAAATTCGAAGACTACCGGGGATCGATACCGAAATTTTACGGGCAGGCGTACGTTGTTCTTGCCATCTTTCTTAGCAATGTCCCAGTACACGCCATCGCCTTCTGAAAGCTTTCGACATTGAGTCCTTGAGATTTGACCGACGCTTCCGCCGGTCCTCATCTTGAGCTTTGTATTGCTATGGTAATTAAGTGCCAGAATTCGATCCGAAGTAAATTCGAAGGTCCCGACGTCCCAACCAAGCATGTTCGGAGGTAGACGAGTCTCGATGGCTCTAAATAACAGGGAGATCCTTACTCGACCGAACCCGATGCCACCATCGAGAGGGTACCATCTAGTGACTTGGGAACATGTTTGTAGGATTTCGGAGAGCTTGAGTGGTACAACCCCTAGGATGGGGTCGTGCTGCCTATGGCGCTGATCGCGCACAGTGACTGTGACGATTGCGGACCTCCAATCCCTGACGAATCGCTCAGTGCCGGCGTTGAAGATCGGCTTACTGCTGACGACCTTGGCCCGAGTGCGGTATACCAATTCGTCGTTGTATAACACTGTGCAATAGCTGCTTGGAAGGTTCTTGCTGACTTCCTCGATGTTTTCCCCAGCATCCTTTGCCGGTTCATACTCTCTACCTTTCCTATTACCCTCACTTCCTTGGACATTCTCAAGCTCCAAGTTGACAATCTGATGAATAACGACAAGGCAGATACCGCTGGGCCACAACGGGTCAGGGGGTGTATGCGCTACAGCGTCCTGATCTTCGTTGTTCAAAGTGCCTTTGTCGTCTTGTAGCTCTGGGTTGTCTTTGAGGGAATCTGGAAGATCCAGATTCTTACCGTCAGTCCTCAGAGCTGGTCGGAACTTTGGCTTCGTGAAGTAGCCGACCTCCCAATGTAACTCTCCCGGCATTTCACTGTCGGCTTCCAGACCCGACAGCTTTGAGACCTGCGGGTACATCTTACCAGGATGCTGTATCATCTTCTGCATTGACAACTCAACTTTACCGACGATATCATCGGCGCTGGAGCGATCAGAATCCCACAACTCTACACTGAGCTGTTCGTCAGCTTTGATGTATTCAGGGTCGACCAGCAATCTATTCTCGATTAGCGTAGGAGTGCTCATGATTCGTAGAGACTCACGCTGCGGTCTCTTCCCAAATCGGATTCAAGTCATCAGTGATGACACGAGTGCAGTACATCGGCTTGCCGTACTTCGAGAAACTGAGGGTAATATATGGATCCGAGCCTCCACCTTTACTTCCACGCCGGTCTTGTTTGCTGAGGCCTACAGCTCGGTGTATCCGTATCCACATCACACCTAAAGCCGTAGTATCCTTCGCGATCTCATCACCCTGCAGGATGGCTCGCATATCAATGGACATGGATTTTGGTGCAACATACATGCTCGCAGCAGCTCCAATAGCGTAGTTGACGAAATTGGAGATCAATGGTAGGTTCAGGATATTGACACCCTTGGAAACCATTGGTATACATCCAGCCTGGACTTGTGGCAAACCCATCAAGGTAAATGTAAGGTTCTTCAAGAATGGAGGGTCAGGTGTCATTTGAAGTCGTAGTCTTACGGTACCTACCAGACCCTGCAACTCCACAAATATGGGTAGGGGAACCCCGAATAGTCCCTTAATCCCCAAGTAAAAGACTAGCTGCATGTGCATATTCCGTGCTTTTGACGACGTATCCTTGGCATCGCTAGGCTTGGCGTGGTAGGCAAACGATGCCTCGAGATTGTAATAATCGCCCCCTTCTTCATCGGCGGCAGCCTCCTGTGGGTCCTTTGTCTTCTTGTTCTCCGCATGTATGCTTTCCTTCAACGCCTTGACGTGCGTATCTGGTAGAGAACGAAGACTAAGGATTCGAATCGGGTTGTTGCCCTGGTTGATCTCTGCGACCCGTACATTCTCTATTACGCCAGGAACCGATGCACTCATCACATCTTCGAGAGTGTCGGCTACACTCGCAAACATGTCTGGGTTGATGAGGCCCCAGACGATGCCCAGTAGTGTGTTCATCCACTCCACAGATTCGGGAAGGAGATTTGCGGTTGCCTACATGGATCAGACCTACGTATAAAATGGTCAAGTATATGCCCTAAAACTCACCGTCTCTCCTCTCGTCTGCTCACTTGACCATTCCACCTCTCGGCCACTACGAATGACCTCCTTCATCCATAGCCATATCCCAGAAACAATGCACATAGCTGTAGGGAACAAGCCTTTCAGGGAGGCCCCGAAAACCTTGCCAAGAAGAACGATGGCAATGAAGACACCAATGCACAAACCCGAAGCCCTGTTTTCAAGAGATGCGAACATCGGCTCATAGCTGACTGAAGGCGTTGGGTGGAATAGAATATTGGTTTTCTCTCCGTGAATGGGGACGTCGGAGGTAGATCCTTCGGCGACGGGATCAGGGGGGGCAGTAACATCTTGATTGTGCTTGTACTCGGGATTCGTCTGTGACGCATCGGTCTTTACGGGGGTGTCTTTGCCGAGGTTTGCGTTCGGTACTGATAGTTGCGGATTCTCAACAGCTTTCATGAAATCCTTGTTGACATCCTCAATTTGAACTTCATGTCCAGTTGTAGGATCGTGCACCGTCTTGAGAGTTCCCTCTTTTCCGGCTTTGGTGTCTGTGTGTGGCTTTATTTCACTGGCCCCATACCCTTGCTTTTGGTCTAACTTATTGAGCTCCGCAAGCTTTGCATCTCGATCCTTCTTGTCCCTGTCAAGGTTGGCGACGAAGGTTTTGATGTCAGGAATCTTGTTTCGCCCACTGTAATGACCTCCGGGCGCGTGTTGCTAAGGGAATACCCAGTCAGGATTACGTTCTTGATGCAGTGTAAAACATTCTCACCTGCTGTTGTTGAGCCATGACGGGGTTCAATCCGGTCAAAGATCACCATCCAAGAACTTCAGGAGAATGTTCGGACGATTGGGGAAGGTGCCACAGCAGCGCAAGATGTGGAGAAAGGAGCGTCTGGTCGGATGTCGAAATGACATCCTATTTGCTAGGAACATGATGGAAGAACGCGTTATCGATCGAGTTGCGGCCGCTAGAATACCCCTAATTAGATACCGGTTTTCGACATCGTATTCTATCACACGCACGAACATAAACACCCAAGAGTTCTGCACAGGATTAACGCTGCATGTACGTATTCAGATGGTTGGGTAGATATCATATTCTATCTAACAGAAGCCATTCCTCAAGTACTCCTTCTTGGACGAAGGACACAGGACGAATGGGCATCAGGCTAACGAAGAAGGTAAGCCGAGCAAAAAGGATCACGTGATTACGCATCTTATCAGATCCTTAATACCTTGGCATTGCATCGTCCTGACCCTATCGGCTACATCTGTGTCAGCTAATGGGAGCCATGAGTACGCGGCCAGGGGCGACCGTTAGCAGCGCATCCTAGATCAATCAACTTAACTTCTTTCTACAAGTCTTTGAGTATATGATGTGTGCGTGTGACGCTAGTGAGGCATACATGCAAATTGCCATATAAGATTTACGCCTTTGATCAATTCACCACGATTCCATATCTCCTGCACGATTGCCATTGCAGGAAGCAGTTCAAATGATTTTGGAGTTCTATGCTACCCATAACCTTCGCATGCGCCTCTTCCTCTCCAAATCCTTTACATGCACTGCACACTTCACGAACAGCGATTGGGGAACTTCTTCCTGACACATGTTCTATCCGCCTCCGATGTAGCCAACCTCCTGCCAGTATTTCTCAAAGAATTAAGGAAAGCACCACAACCTCAACAAGTCGATATGCTCTGTTGATTATTTGTACTTTGGAGGTTGGAGCTGATCCTGGTAGAAAAGGATTGCAGCGCTGGGAATAGATGATGACTTTGGTCGTCATAGGCATAACCATAAGGAGCAGCGCTCGCGAGAGACCGGATTGCTCGATGCAAGCATGATGTCAATGATGAGGAAAGATATCAGAATAGGATCAAGGCTGGATCTCGGCAGAAATACTATGCTGTACCTTATAAGCGTATGGAACGGGTAGGAGAACCTCTTGGCAAACTTGGTCAGAGACCTGGAAGGGGGTCGATAGAATCGATCTTCAATTTGAACAGAATACGGACAGTGCCTCACAGGCCCACGCCACCTAAATGTGGCTTAAGCCACACTGCTTCACTTGAGGATCCATTACCTCCTACTCATCATGAGACCTGACCAGTAAGGCTTGAGTTGAGCGTGAGCGTCTTACATATTGTGCGCGCAGCAGAGCATTTGGAGTAATATGTAGTAAGCGTTGTAGGTAAGGTGCACATAAGGTAGACGACCTCGCGATAGAAGTGAGATTGCCAGCCCGCAATGTGGCTATTCTATACTAGGGATTGTGGGAAAGGGAATGTCCGCATCCAAGTTGGATTCCTAAGGTGCTTTAGCGAGGAGAATCCCACGCCAATGGGCATAGCCTTTCGGTACCCATGGGGACATTTATAGTACGAATGACCGGCCAGAAGGAACCCCGCCACGCGTCAGAACCCCGCATAGTTCGGTCTCGTGCGTACCTTACCCGTAGCACCGGGAAGCCTCTCATGGGGAAATGGGCTCTATCTTATTGGTCGAGATTCCACAACTCGTTATGCCTCTCTTTCATCTCGTACCTCTTGATCGAACTGCTCTTGTACTTGTGAATTACAGGAGTACTTTCCCATCGCAAGCGACAGTCTCCTCAATTCCGCATATACACCCAACTTGAACGCAAATACATTACTGCACGTCCAATTTGCCGACAGTCATGAGTGAGGGCGACGTGGGGCCACCCAAGATGGTGGTGGCAGAGGCCCACAACATCGGTGAGTTCGGCTGCATGCGTAGGACTGTGGTTCCTAACCCAAGAGCTCAGATACCTACCATGTCCCGAATCAGTTGTTCGAGTGAGTTTTCACGCCGACCTGATGTTGCCCTGATTATGACTGACCCTTCCTAGAAAGCACCCCGCAAAGCCTCATCTGAGCGGCATGGACGAATACGAGAAAATGTACAAGGAGTCAATTGACGAACCCGATAAGTTCTGGGGCGACATGGCGCGAAAGCTCCTTACGTGGGATAAAAACTTTCAGACCGTCCATTCTGGTTCATTTACCAATGGCGACAACGCTTGGTTCTTGGAAGGAAGACTGAATGCTTCCTACAATTGCGTAGATCGTCATGCATTCAGGAATCCCGACAAGCCCGCCATCATCTATGAAGCCGATGAGCCTAGTGAGGGAAGAACCATCACTTACGGCGAGCTCCTCCGAAAGGTATCACAGCTCGCCTATGTGCTGAAGCAAATGGGCGTCAAGAAGGGAGACACTGTGGCACTTTATCTGCCCATGGTTCCTGAAGCCGTGATATCCTTCCTTGCTTGCTCCAGAATTGGCGCAGTTCACTCAGTCGTCTTCGCCGGGTTTTCGTCGGATTCTCTCCGGGACCGCGTTATAGACGCCAACTCGAAAGTGGTCATCACCAGTGACGAGGGCAAGAGAGGCGGCAAATTGATTGGCACCAAGAAAATTGTCGATGACGCCTTAAAGCAATGCCCCGACGTTACTCACTGCTTAATCTTCAAGCGCACGGGCGCCGATCTTTCTAAGAATTGGACTGACGGTCGGGACCTCTGGTGGCATGAGGAGTGTGACAAATACCCCAGTTACATAGCTCCTGAGTCCATGAATTCGGAAGATCCCCTTTTCTTACTCTATACTTCGGGCTCAACAGGCAAGCCGAAGGGTGTCATGCATACTACAGCCGGCTACCTCTTAGGCGCAGCCGCGACTGGGAAGTATGTCTTCGACATTCACGACAGCGATAGATTTTTCTGTGGAGGTGATGTTGGTTGGATCACCGGACATACGTACGTCGTCTACGCACCTCTTGTGCTCGGTATCGCAACAGTTGTCTTTGAAGGCACCCCTGCGTATCCCAACTTCTCCCGATACTGGGAGGTCATCGACAAGCACCAGGTCACACAGTTTTATGTAGCTCCGACAGCACTGAGACTGCTGAAGCGTGCCGGCGACTCACATGCCGACCGTCCAATGAAGCATCTGAGAGTTCTGGGATCTGTGGGCGAGCCCATTGCGGCCGAGGTCTGGAAGTGGTACTTCGAAATTGTTGGAAAGGAGGAAGCTCACATAGTCGATGTAGGCTTACCACTGATACCCACATTTAGAATGAGCTGACATCCTGCAGACATACTGGCAAACCGAAACTGGGTCCCACGTGATTACTCCGCTTGGCGGAGTCACCCCTACTAAACCGGGAAGCGCATCGCTACCATTCTTTGGCATCGAGCCTGCGATCATTGACCCAGTCTCTGGGGAAGAAGTTCATGGTAACGACGTGGAGGGCGTCCTTGCTATTAAGAAGCCGTGGCCTAGCATGGCTCGAACGGTCTGGGGAGCTCACAAGCGTTACATGGATACCTATCTCAATGTGTACAAGGGCTATTACGTGAGTCTCTTGAAAGGAATGACGTGGTCAGTGTGCTGACAGACAAAACCAGTTCACCGGAGACGGAGCCGGCCGCGACCACGAAGGATACTATTGGATACGTGGGCGTGTAGACGACGTGGTGAACGTTTCCGGCCACCGCTTGTCAACAGCCGAGATTGAAGCAGCCCTGATTGAACATCGTAAGTGATCACGCTACTACCAGGACAGGCTCTACTGACGATACGTAGACCAAGTTGCGGAAGCTGCGGTGGTGGGCATCAACGACGAGCTCTCTGGCCAAGCTGTCAATGCATTCGTTTCTTTGAAAGAGGGCAACGAAATGAATGACCAGATCAAGAAGGACTTGGTGCTCCAAGTCAGGAAATCAATTGGTCCCTTCGCAGCTCCAAAGGCAGTATTCGTCATTGATGACCTTCCGAAGACTCGGTCTGGCAAGATCATGAGGCGAATCCTGCGTAAGATCTTGGCAGGAGAAGAGGATCAACTGGGTGACACCTCTACCGTAAGTGGGCGACTGAAGACCGGAGAGGAAATCAGACTAATCTAAGGCGCAGCTTTCCGATCCTGGGGTGGTAGACAAGATCATTGAAATTGTCCAAGCATCTCGGAAAAAATAATGAGCTGATGGATACGGTCATCACAATTCCCTTAGTGATAGCATCGACCGCCTTGGATGCTGTCTTGTGGTTCACATATTGGGCGTTATATTCGTATGGAGTGTGCAGCACAGAGAATCTCAATCAAAGCCAAGAAGACTAGTGCAGCAGCGGAGGCTTGTGTTTCTTTGTTGCTTCGGTTGGTAAAGTAGCCGGTGGCGAGAGGTACGCGTAGCTCCAGTAAAGGTTTACTAAGGATCAAGGTTGAACTAGGCTTCCACACGTTGTATCAATGTCATAATTAGTGGAAGGCTCTGAGGAGTGAAAGATGATGAGGGGACACGCGGCGGAGGCCACTTGTAGGCACGCGCGGCTGAGATCACTTCCAAAGTGCTGTGTCTCTCTGTCTTGTCATCGTGCCAAGACGTTTAGCGCTTGGGATTCAGGTGGCGAGAGTGGCTGCTTAGCCACCGCCCAATCAACGAGAACGACTTCATCAACCTCGTAACGTCTTCTTCGTCACACGTTTTGAGACTTCAATTCTGTCATCGTACCATTTCCCACTCTACCCATGCTGTTGATCGGATCTTGTGCATGAAACGTTGTCGCAGTTAGAAATCCGAGTCTCTCTTGGCGACTGGAACAACATCGGCTAAAATCCGGGCTGACATCCCTATCAAACCTCGCCTTAGAATCTTATGAGCCTTCTTCTATCAGCACCTACTCTCGTTCCCTTCCCTGAAGAAGTAGACAAGATTTTATGTCGTTGACCAACTATCGATCGGACTGAGATTCCTTTTCTACGTTGTCGAGAACGGCTTGGACCATCACTTCCCCACCTAAACTGATCTACAACTATGAAAGTGCCATGGCGAATATGGACAATCCTTAACGTTTTGACTCATCTCTCTAAACTTGCGCACGGTATGTTCGGCGTTTGGCATGATAGTCTAGTCAGGGGATAGCACTGACTAGCATCAGGACATTCCCTAAGTCGGAAGCCGCTCAACTACCTCTCCCTAATCGAGAACCCCAAGATCGAGACACCCTCGGCTCGTGTACATTCCTCCTCAGACTTTAGCCTATACTTTGAATTGCATCAGGGAAAGGAGCAGGTCAAACTCACTCTTGAACCCAATCACGATATCATCCCAGAAGGAGCCTCTGTGCAGTATCTTGGTCCAGATGGCGAGCTCGTCCGCACAGAGACCATAGATCGACGAGCTCACAAAGTATACAAGGGAGATGCGTGGATCCTGGGCTGGGACGAGCGATGGACTAACATTGGCTGGGCTCGCATTGTCATTCGAAGGGATGGAGTCAATCCCTTATTCGAGGGAGCCTTCACCATCATGCAAGACCATCACCACGTCCAGCTACGTTCACACTACATGTCTACAAAGCATGAATTGGATCCAGAAGTGGAAGATAGTGACGATGAGTATATGGTGGTCTTCAGGGATTCTGATATTGGGCTCAGACAGCAACCCAACAATGGGGAATTACGACGATCAGAAGGCTCAACGAATGTCTGCCTTTCTCACAAATTGAAGGCCAACGATCCCAGACAAACAGTGCTCAAACGCGACGTGGGATTTTGGGGTGCTGCTCCCATCAATTCTTTGTTTGGGAAAAGGCAGATTGATACCAACGGTATTCCCTCAGGAGGCAACTCGGGAAGTGTCAATCTGAAAAGCTCCATTGGCAGTACGGCCGGCTGTCCGACGACTCGAAAAGTGGCCTTGATGGGCGTTGCGACCGATTGTACATACACCGCATCATTTAACTCCTCCGAATCGGCCCATGCGAATGTTATCACACAAATCAATTCAGCTTCCAACCTCTATGAAAAGACATTTAACATATCCCTTGGCCTTCGAAATCTGACCGTAAGTGACGCATCCTGCCCTGCCATAGCAGCTACTGCGACCCCGTGGAATACTGGTTGCGGGGGCAACAGTTCTATTACAGACCGACTGAATACTTTTTCCCAATGGCGTGGCGACAGAAACGATACCAATGCCTACTGGACCCTGCTGACTACTTGCCAAACCGGTGCAGAGGTTGGACTGTCATGGCTCGGCCAGCTCTGTGTAGGCGACGTGACAAAAAGCTCTGGCGAGGTTGTCAGTGGAGCCAATGTGGTGGCGAAGACTTCTACCGAGTGGCAGGTGATTGCCCACGAAACTGGTCATACCTTCGGAGCTGTCCATGACTGCGATTCTCAGACATGCGCTTCAAGCGAAACCGTCAACTCTCAGCAGTGTTGCCCTCTAAGCGCTAATACGTGCGATGCTGCGTCCAAGTATATCATGAACCCTTCGACAGCCGAGGGCATCTCATCATTCAGTGCCTGCACGATCGGTAATATCTGCTCCGCCCTTGGTCGCAACAGTGTCAAAAGTACCTGCCTGTCCAATAATCAAGGCGTTACTACTATTACAGGCCAACAATGCGGCAACGGAATAGTCGAAGCAGGCGAACAATGTGATTGTGGCGGGATCGAGAATTGCGGCAACAACTCGTGCTGTGATGCAACAACGTGCAAGTTCAAGAATAACGCCGTTTGTGACGACTCGAACGAGGACTGCTGCAGCAAATGCCAGTTTTCCGGCTCCGGCACAGTATGTAGGCCCAGCACTGGCACGTGCGATCCTCAAGAGACATGCTCTGGTACTACTGCTGCCTGCCCGCCTGATGTCTCCGCCCCTGATGGTGGAAGTTGCGGAAACAGCTCTCAAGGCCTGCAGTGTGCAAGCGGGCAATGCACGTCGAGGAATCAACAGTGCAAGACGCTGATGGGCTCTTACACGACCAAGAACGATACCTACGCTTGCAACAGCCAGGACTGCACCTTGTCTTGCGCCTCACCGGAATTCGGCCCCAACGTCTGCTACAGCATGCAGCAGAACTTCCTTGACGGCACCGGTTGCGGCGGTGGCGGCAAGTGTCAAAACGTGAGTTCACCCTGCGCCACGCTCCCCCTCAACCCACCACTAACGCTGCATAGGGGCAATGCAAGGGCTCTTCAACAGCCAAAGAGATCGGTAGCTGGATCCACGACAACAGAAACCTCGTCATCGGCATCTGCTGTGGTATCGGCGGTCTCCTCCTGCTTTCCATCCTGAGCTGCCTGGTTCGACGCTGCAGGCGACCTCGCCGTGCGCGTCGCGCGCAGCCGGTGCCGCCACCGCCTATGCAGCGAGGATGGGCCGGAGGACCCGTGCCGCAGGAACCCTGGATGACTGGCGCTCAGCAACGAGGGAGGGGAGCAGATGGATATGGGCCACCGCAGTGGGCAGGATATTCTCCGCATCATGGGTATCAGCAGCCGAGTGTTCGATATGCATAGTTCGGTAGCATGTGTAATATGGGAAGGTTTGGGCATAAGAAGCATGGCATTGGGGGGCGTCGGAGATGGGGGAGATGGATACGATTTTGGGGGGTATCGGGATGACCTGGATGACCACAAAGCATCGGCCTAGAGCATAGCGTTTTGGTTTCTCGTAGTTAATTGTTTGTTGATGCTCACCCAAACTAGATAATTTGGCAATCCCTTGTGTCCTACCATGTCTGGCACTCGTAACGATCGAGGATGGTCCACCAATAGAACAATCAAAAGCTGCAAGATCCATGACGCTTCAGAGCCTCTCCAACTCGTCCAATACACTACGGGTCAACTCTCCACCACAGTCAGGCAACAAGGGACTTCCGATCCGTACGTAGTCACCACGACGGTCAGGTAAGTCCAAGGCATATCTGATGTATTAAGAGGTCCTATCCAAACATCCGCATGATCTGACCTGACCTGACTACCTGCGTCGACAAGACATTCCGAAGCACCCCCCTAATGAAACATGGTATCATAGAATCAATCGATCGAATAAGAAAATACATGTAGCTTCTCGCATGATGGGCAAACCGACGACCCAGCAGGCCAAAGTGCCCGACCGCGGATGCCGCGGATGCCGCTTCCTGCCGTCATCGATTAGGTGGGAAGTGAAGGGGATTTATGATAAAGTCAGCGCCGGGATTCGAAGAAATTCATGTCGCTTGCAGGCCGTCACATAATCATTTAGCACGATCGTCAGGTTCATCGATAGATCGGCCCTCCGTATTGTTGGGCATGGTCGTAGCCGTTACCGCCTCGGCCGCTTGCGCGGTAGTATTCCTCCTCGTTGCCGTAATCGCCGCGTCGCGGTGGAGGTCTGTCGTCCATACCGGCGCGATTGTACCGCCGTGGACTCTCCCCATAATTTCTCGCGTCCTCGTCCGCCTGCCTTCTCGCTTGCTCGGCCCTTTCCCGAGCATTCTTTTCAAAGTACCGACGCGTGTCTTCTTCGTTGGAGACAGTCTCTACCGGGGGACCACGGACAGGGAAGGATGAAGGGGGCTGATACGAGTTGGGTTGGTAGCCTTTGTTTTCGCTATCCATGCGTCTGAAGTCGCTGGTATTGCCACGACTGAAGGAGGGACTCCGGCGACGGTGCCCTGCGTTGGAGGGCGCTCGGTGGTGATGTATTTCCGGCTTGGGAGTCTCGATCGGGTGAGGGTTGGCGATTGGTACAGGGCGAGCGCGGGCGGTGGAATCTGAGCGGCTGGGTTTAGGGGCTGGGGCGGCCATGGATTCCGAGCGGGGCTTGGTGGGAATCCTTCTTGCCTCATCTTCGTACTGTTTGCCAGCCCCTGGGAAAGCGCTGTATGGCTTTCGTTCCCGTTCGATACTGATGGGGGCTGAGGAGGGGGGTATGGGGGGGTTGGTGTCGTCGATGGCTGATTCAGCAGGGATATTCGAGTAGGGTTTCCGTTCGCGTTCCAAATTTGAAGGAACATATGGCGGAGTAGGTGTTGGATTTGGGGGCATTTCGAAACTCACGCTTCCGCGGGGATTCTGGGGAATGTAGCTCTGCTCGGTCATACTGGGCTTATGCGGTGGGGGTTCGGTGGTTGCAGATTTCTGAGGGGGAGGTTCTGTACCCGTGGATTTGTGAGGTGACGGATCTCGGTAAACCTGAGGTTGGGGCTCCTCTCGACTCGAGCGGCGCGGGAGGTTGACAGCTGCGTGTTCGGACACGGAGTCTTCTATGCGAGTGCGAATCTTGCGATCTTCGTGCCCTGGGAACAATCTTCGAGAGATATCCTTGGGAAATCGCTCTTTCTTATCATCTGGGTTGCTGATTGGCATTTCCAAAGCAGCCTTTTGCAGTCTCTCGAATTCCTCATCAGGATGTGCCTGGATGAAAAGTGTCACCCATCTCTCGAAGCCGACTGGTGTTAGACCCGGAATGTCTGGCCTTTGATCATGTCTTTCCTGGACGAGATGATGTTGGCATTCGAGATCACGGTACATCCGGGATATTGAGGAGTGTTCATCGTCAAACACAGCTACAAATTCGAGTCAGCAAAGTGGTGATGAATTTGCACGCTGAGTAACATACTCGACCATGGGTATAGTTCATGCGATAACTTGACGTCCTCATAGTATTTCACCATCTTGTTCGGCGTGATCACAATGCTATGCTTGGGTTCATAATCTTCGATCTATGAAAGAAAGTCAGTGACTGCTCACTACCCCATCTCCTCGGAACCGAAGACGTACAATGTGTATTGCAAGCCCTCTTAAGAATTGACCCAGTCTGGCTGTAGGATGGCTATCTTCATCGAAAAGCTGGCCCCATATCCTCTCCAGAGTCGTCTCCTCCTTGCTCGTTGAAAGCCTTGACGGACCCTTTGGGCGAGTGTAGGGCTTATCGGTCGATTTGCTCGTGGGACTCTCGGGTGAAGAAGATCTCCTGGGTGGGCTGAAATGTGATGCTTTCGGGTCCCATGGGCTCTGGGGCACATCTGTTCGGTACCCAGACTGAGACTGTGAAGGTGAGGTATGAATTGGGTAGTCTGGATGTTTGTGAGGTGAGGGTGGAGTGTAAACCCGATTCGGAATGTTGGGCGATGTTCCTGATGTGGTAGATGGTGATAGAGGGACAGGTTGATACACGGCTGGTGGTGGGGAGAAGCCGCTTTGTGAAGGGATGGGCGTTGAGCCTTCGATTCCGCTCGACTGCAATTGCTTTATCACATTCTGAGTGATCTGAGCGATGAGTTCTGGCGGGACATAATTCGAAGTCTCTGTTTGTGCTCGATCGAAGGCGGAATTGACAGCCTCATCCACTTTTGGAGGGGCATATCGTTTCTGTTCTGCCATCGTTCGGTATCGTTGCCCTTGCGAATCGAAGAGGTCGTGATCGACAGGAAGCTGAGTGCCAGGGTCTGTGTAGTGGTTTGCTTGTGCCATCGTAAGGCTTGCACGACCGTAGTCGATCCGTATACAAGTCTTATGAAGGCGTAAAGGTACGAGGATGATCTCGAGCGTACTATGGCATACTTTCCAATGACCCGCAGTAGTATGTAGCAGGAGGTGTAGGTGGTCAAATCAGAAGGAGAAGGATCGTTGACGTAGACGCGGTGCGGTACTTGAGGGCGATGATGTACGAGTAGCACGGGTAGTTCGAACCAGGCTACGGAGTATTATCTACTAGCATACCTAGGAGGCTAGGTACCTAACTTAATTCTATGATAGATACTTGCGGGATGCGGGATCTATTCGGGGTGAAACAGCATTTGTGGAATTGGTCATGGAAGGTCCTTGGTCGAAAATCCCAAGTCCAACTAGGAGCACCGCCCGGTTTTGGTGAGGAGGTTGCAACCTTGGAAGGTGATTCGCCCAGCCCTGCAGGATGACGAAGGCTCAATCGAAGTGCAACCTGTCCAGCTGATCTCTCCAATGGAACTAAGCTGTCGTCAACATCAAAACTGTTGTTCTTCTCTTGCGGTGCCATACGACAATAATGCACGACCCATGAGGGGCACCTGTATTAGAATAGGCCAAGCCTCGAGGTTTCGGTGACCAGTACGCCAAGTCAGTGGCCGGCTTCTATTGTGCTACACTTGTGCAACGATCTTTGTCATTGGAAACGATAGGATTGTGTCTCAAGCAATACAGTTGTGCGCCTGTGCCTCTCGATACCTGTTTCTTCCCTTACGAGGCCCCTATTGCTGCGCCAACCTTGTTTCAGGTCGCTGCCCTCCACGTGAAACCTCCTTATCCAGGATCCGATGAAAAGGATGAAGCGCGCCCTGGGCGAACATCAGGCATCGACAGCCTCGAGAACAATTACACGCGAAGGGGATGGAGTAGGTGCAGTGACATTCTTGGAGCGTTCAATTTCAACGCACCATTCAAGGCGACAGTTGAACCCAACGAACCATAGAGCTCCCTGGTGTTGGTGTCGGAGAGTTTGCGTAGTCTCATCATGAGCTGCTAGAATATTCTATTCACAACACTTGTGATGCTTCGAATGTATGTATCCCAAGCTAGTAGAAGCCATTTTTGATGTCACAGTCATCCAGTTACCAATCACCTGCTGAAGCGCAAGACTGCTTGACTATCAACGTAACGCATGCTCTTGTTGTAGGCTTCACTTGCAGGGACTTCAATACGTAAAGTAGTCGTCTCCCTCGTCCACCTCGTCATCGTCTTCATCATAATCGTTCAGCGTGACAGTACGGTTCGCTGTCTTCTCGGGTCTGTAGGCAACCGGCTTGCCTTTCGTACCCTTGATTTTGGCGAAATTGGAGCGGTTTGTTGGCTACGATCTCGGATCAGCATGCTTGCAAGAGAAGACAGCCGTACAGGACTCACCATAGCTTCGTGGGTTTCCGCATTCGTGGTTGCTGTAGACTGGTCACTGCCATCGCTACCAGCGGTAGATGGAGCGCGGACTCGTGAGTGAGCCTGCCCAAGTGTATCGTATCCAACGAATGCATTGCCAGCAGCGGCGCCCAGAGCGCCCCTTCCGGCTATCTTCTGCCACTTATCGATGCTAACAGCAGAGGCGTGGCTAAGATTGCGGACGGTGCCAGCGATGGATGCACTTGTCGCGGCGAGGCTCGCAGACCGGCTACTGCTGGGACCGGCATGGGAATCGTCAAGCTCTGCCAGTCTCTGAGAAGTAAGGGATTCGTGGTCGTGAATGGAGAGACGGGCACCACCTGCCGAAGACTCGGTCAGGGACTGGACAATTGTCAGCGCTGCCTTCATCCTTGGGTCTGAGTACATCTACACACATCTTCATAAGCATTGCTGATACCATCATCGCTGTCACTGTCGTGATTCTCTTCCTTATTTGCGTAGTGCTCTATGGCATTTCCATGGATGGGTTCTTCTTCTAGATAGTTGGCAACACACTCAATGCAGTGCTAGAAAGAAATCTCAGTGGCTGTCATATTCGTGCTTGGCTGGTTTGAATTTGACTCACAGCACGATCGGGGTTCCTACGCTGAGCTTTTGTGAAATCCTTCAACCCTTTCCATTCGTTACAGTGGCTGCACTCCAATTCGGCAACCTGAACACCAACACAAGTGCGGCAGGCGATCCATTTGCCGGCGGGGTTGCGGGCGGCTTGGCCGTGAGCAATAGCAGAGCGAAGCTCCTGAAGTTTCTTCTCCGAGAAATTCTGAGGGGCCGTCGCCTTGAGAATACCGCACTTTTGGCATCGGGTTCTTTGGCAGTATGAATCAGCAGAGGACAGACAGTGATCGATCGTGGAACATACCTCTCTGGCATCACAACTCGGTCAAGCATCGCCTTCTTGGCTGGGCTCCAACCACCCCCATACACGCTCTTCAGACGATCAGGCATTGTTGTCTGGGCTTATCTTGATCAAAGGGTTGGAGTTGACGCAGTTGAGGTGAGAGATTGGAAGAAGGAGCGAGGGAGTAAAAGGAGGCTGACTTTGGCAAGACGATTGTAATCTGAGGATTGAAGAAATGTGAATGGAGAAAAGTCAGGTAGCGAACCAAGTACCGTAGACTTCACTTTACACCCAGGAGGAAAACGTTACAGTCTAAAAGACCGTGAAACGTGAATTACGGCCGTTGACAAATGGGTCCAATCTGTGTTGACAAGTATATTTCCTGTCAACAATCTCATGGCGATTGGGAGCTGTTCCAGGCCCCAGATGTCTGATATCTTAAGTACGGTACATTACCTTGACATTTTCCAGCAGCAAACCTGCGGCCTGCGACCTCGGTACATTTTTCGGCAGCTTGCCTATCGCATAGAACATGTTTGGCATGATAGGGTGGCTTTGTAATCTCTGTAAATCGAAGCAACCTCTTCAGGACGATCATACCATGCCTCACGACATCACAGTTTGTGTCATTGATCCTGGCTTTTGAGGAAGCGAACATTCAGGGACGTTAGTCAATATGGTATTTCAATCACATTACGTCTTCAACCATTGTCTTCCGTGCCGAGTCACTCTGACTCTTTGGTCATGAATTATTGGTCTGAAGATGCATAAAGGCACAGCTGCCTCAGTTGGCTCCGACGTTTCATTGGCCATCACGCTGCGTAGTGAGCATGACTAACCTGATGGGACCCGATGGGACTCAACGACGGGCGGCGCGGCCAATGATCGATAACATGTCTGAGGTGCTGAGGTACGAGGAACTGACTACTATGAAGGTACTGAGGCAAACAACAGCGACGTCCAGACATGTCAAAACCACGTGGGATTGGGAGCTAAGAGTCACTAGCGCCAGTGGCTCAAAAGATCATCCGTACTAGTAATGCTTGCCAAGCCTAGGGTGGAGAGTGAAGAGTGGGAGAGTGGGAGAGTGGGAGAGTGGGAGGGTGGGAGAGTGGGAGGGTGGGTGAGTGCAGAGTGCAGATGGAATCACGGAATCACTGAATCACGATCTCCAACATCCTTGTTTCCAGATTGGCGGGTTCCCGCAGTCCCCGAATGAGCCGTTCGTGTATGGCCCATGATGGACCAATGGGCAATGGATCCGACCCTTCTCCCAATCCTCCCAATCGGATAAGGTAGTCAGGAACAGAACATTGTGCAGGGATCTACTAGTGCTTAAGTCAGAGGCTAAGAGGAAACAAGGAACAGTTCCTTGATTTTGGCGTACCAAGGGCAAATGCCGGCACGACCCGAGTTCTGATGCGAGCCTTGGGCCGGCTGTGGGAAAGACCGAACGAAAGGAGTTGCGAACGTTGGTGCAGAATGCAGTCTGACATATAACGACGGCGAGAGTAAGCGTCAATCGCTGCATCTGCTGTGATCAGTCTACTTCGGAGTATGTAGACTGGTATGCGCGATGGAGGTATACGGTCGCGTCAACTGTGCCACCCTACTGCGTTGTCACACGTGCCTGTGGAGGATGAAGATCGACCTCCTATCTTTATGTTTTTGTGGATTAACCATTGTCACGGAGGTTGGGCGAGCATAGGAAATGTTGATAGTTTGATGGTGCAGTGCCAGCAAGAGGAACGATTCCTCTTCCAGCTCAGCCCGGCCCCATGTCATGATGGAAGGCGTTGCTCTTGCTGGCTCAATTGGGCATTCCCCTAGGAGAGATTGGCAGCTTGGATGATTAGTGTCGAATCAGCACATTCGATTTCCTGCGGTGCTGCGCTGTTTTTTCGCGGGGGTCAGATCGGCGAGGGAGGCTAAAGGAAAGTTAGAAGACGTTAGTGGTTGAGGTGCTAATCCTGGTAGGCCTCGGACCAAATTAGAAGACAGCCCCGGGTTTCACTTTCACTGCTCATCACACATCACGCCCTATATTCTACCTTACCACCTTACCTTACCTTCTGCGTACTGCTAGCTCTAGTTAGTAATAATAGTAGTAGTAGCTTCTCTGACTCCATCACCCTTTCTTCCTTCACCTCCTTCTCCCTCACTCGCTGGAGAGCACGCATTGACTCTCTTTATCGGCCATCTCACCGCTCTCTCCTTCTCGCTCGTTGACTACGACCTATTCGTTCATTCGTGCCCTGGCACTCCCCTTGGCTCATCTCCGCTGACAGGCCGCTTAACTATCCAACAGCCCGCCTATCGATATCTACCTTTTCGGTTCCTTTCTGCGCATGCGATTTATATGCCATAGTACACGCGGGGCAGGGGAATAGAGACATCATATGGAACAACATTCCTCAATCGCGGGCACAACCCCTCAATTCCAATCCCTTGCAAGGAGCCTCAAAATAGAAACAACGCGATAGAATCTACAGTATCACAGGGAGACTCACTTGGTCCAGTTGTATTGGGTCATAGAAGAGCCGAGCGTTGTTCACCATTGACCTTGGACAAAGGAAAGGGACAGGCTATCTGAACGTTGGACTTGAATGGGCAGTCAGCTTGGATTTGGACAGATCAAAAAGTCGGTAACCAAGAGGCGAATCTCGGTGTCCACAAAAGCACCCTGAGCTTGTACGGTCGCTGCAATGGCCGTTCAACACCAATACCCTCCTCGTGGGTCTTCCATGTCAGCGATATGTCTGGAGGATAGATTTGAAATCATCAAGGAGATCGGTGATGGCAGCTTTGGAAGTGTGGCTCTTGCCCGCGTCCGAACGGCAGGGGCCCATGTTGCGCGGCGAGGCACTTTGGTAAGTCGCAAAGGTGTCATAGCGAGGTCCTGACTAATCATTACCCCATCAGGTTGCCATCAAGACCATGAAAAAGACGTTCGACTCGCTCGCGCCATGTCTGGAACTGCGGGAGGTCATCTTTCTCCGCTCGCTCCCCGTTCATGCTCACCTTGTTCCGGCACTCGACATATTCCTCGACCCACTGTCAAAGAAGCTACACATCTGCATGGAGTATATGGATGGCAATCTGTATCAACTCATGAAAGCACGAGATCACAGATGCCTAGATGGTAGCTACGTCAAGAGTATTCTGTTTCAGATTCTCGCAGGTCTTGACCATATCCACAACCACCATTTCTTCCATCGCGATATCAAACCTGAAAACATTTTGGTGTCAACTACAGCGTCGCTAGACACTAGCACTACGAACCGGAGATACTCTGCACTACTTACACCTCCTGCTACACCCCCAATGTATACGATCAAGATTGCAGATTTCGGCCTTGCCCGAGAGACGCATTCCCAACATCCATACACGACCTATGTTTCCACGAGGTGGTATCGTGCTCCAGAGGTGCTACTTCGTGCTGGAGAGTATTCGGCGCCCGTCGATATGTGGGCTCTAGGCGCAATGGCAGTAGAGATTGCGAATCTGAAGCCGTTGTTCCCAGGTGGAAATGAGGTTGATCAAGTGTGGCGGGTTTGCGAAATCATGGGATCACCTGGCAATTGGTACGACAAGTCAGGTAACCGTGTCGGTGGTGGCGACTGGAGAGATGGCACTCGGCTGGCCCAAAAATTGGGGTTTTCATTCCCCAAGGTAAGCTTCTTCTCCGACCTGTGCCAATGACGATACTCATGGTATCTAGATGGCTCCGCACTCTATGGAAACAATACTCCGGCCACCACAATGGCCTATCGCCCTGAGCAACTTCGTCACCTGGTGTCTGATGTGGGACCCTCGAAACCGACCAACATCTGCTCAAGCTTTGAAGCATGAGTATTTTGCCGACGCGATTGATCCTCTGCGACCGATGTCGTCAACGTCCCGTCTCATCGCGAAGAAACACACCAGCATCGACAGCAATTCACAGAAAGATTCTGGTGATAACCCAGCCTACTCCAGTAGACCATCGTGGTTCCGAAAATCCATCATCCGCAACTCTTCGCCTGCCGTGCCAACTCAACTTGCCCCGACGCAAATTCCTTCACCGCTGAATTCGCCTGCTCATACTCAATCTGTTACCAATGCCGCTCCAGAGCCAATCTCAATCATAAAGCATCGCCCATTTGCAAGTAAACGGGCTACCTGGGCCAACGGCACCGGTTCTACCAACGCTGCACCAATGCCAATACTGCCTTCGATCAGACCTATTTCCCCGTTCTCGGATACAGTGACGGCGCAAGCCCACAATAATTCGACGCTCAACCATACCGGCCAGGGCAAGAAAGTGGACTCATCCACAGACACAAAGGCCACGAAGAAAATTGGCCGGCAGCTGTCAGTCCAGTCGAACGGTAGTCAATACGCTGACTATCACCGTCAGGAGGCTGAGCGTGCCCTGAATGGGCAGCGGGGACCTATGTCGCCCAACAGTGAACAGAAGGAGGGGTTCTTTTCTCACCTGCGTAAGCGAGCTCGCAGGTTCTCGGGTAAGCCTCAGGCGGCTGTGGCACCTGCCGTGGACGACATCGAAGCGAACGCTGGCTGCAGTCCGTGGCATAGCAACCGTAACTCGATGATCATCGATTCCAACATGGATACGGTTATGAAGAAGAGCTTCAGTGACGTGGACAAGGCTTTGCAGATGGCTCGCTCTGGTGCTGAGCCGCTTTCACCGTCGCCTGAAGTTCCCTCCTCTCACAAACGATGTCAAGGTCTCCACCATGTTGATGGACCTTTGGACCGTCACCCTTCACTGTCGAAGAGCGTAAGCTCTCCCTCCCTGGATTCGTCGAGCCTCACCGGAGCCAATGGAGGCCCCATCTCCAGCCGGACAAGGATAGCGCTACATCGCTCCACACATCCAAGTCATATGTACGACACTCCCGACGAGGAAGACGAGCTACTCCACGAGGCACTCGACAGCGCTCAAACTGCAGTCAAACCAATCGACCGAAAACCCAAGACTAATGAAGAGGAAACTCGGAAAAAACACTCCCAAACAGACCATAACCTTCGACAGCCATTGCGATCATCTACCAGCAACACGCCAGCGCTTAATCCTTATCCCACCCCTTCGCCATCAGCGAAACGAAACGGCATGCTTTTTGATCACAATATCATGGCAGAACCGATTTCACCTCTCACCGTCGCCAAGAGTCAGCCGAAGCAAGCGGTCAACCCAAGATGGCCTACTCCGCCTTACGAAGAGAACGAATGGGCTGCATCAGCTGCAGCCAGCATTTTTGCCGCTGGATCGATGTACCAGTAGAGGCTACTCAATTTTGACGAAGACAACTCGACACGCTTTTTGTACATTACCGGATCCGCCGTTCCTCTCTAGATCGCAGCTTCACCAATGGAATACTCCGTTTCCTACACTTTTCCCACAGCTCGCCTGTTTGCCGGTCAAACAACTTCGTCGTCGCAGGGCCCACAAACCCCGTCTGCGACCACCGATACCTTTCAACAGAGCTCAAGCATCATATGTCTGCTATATTTGCTTTCTTCGCTACATACCCCCCAAGCGGTCCTCATAGATCAAAATCTGGACCAGCTGCGCGAGCTATTTTGCCACATAAAACTAATCATATAATATCATCATCGCTCTTATCTATCCGTCTACTCTCATTATCATCAGCATTTTCATAGCAATATCGCATGTTCATCATCATCATCATCATCATCATCATCATTGCTATTATCGGCGTAGCTAGATCGACCGTCACATCTCTTTCCTATGTCGGACTGAGAAAGGGAAAAGGGGTGGCTGACTGTATTATAATCGTGTGTGGATGTTGATTTTCACAATGGGGGAATAAGGTACCCTCCAATCTTGGGGCTTCAGGCTACTTAGTTGGAGTGTGCTACGTACGCTACGTTCGTTCTCGCAAGCTTTTGTAAATAGAAGAAGAAGAAGAAGAGAGAATCGAAATCAATCAACTCATGTCATGGACTTGCACAGTTGGAACTCCCACATTTGAGTCCTCAACTTCGTCGGGAGGAGCCAGATGACACGCCATTGCATGGGTGGATCCCACGCGCGGCTGTCTGCCCTCCCTCGCCGAGCTTGCACTTCCTTATTGTAGGAGGTAATTATCCCCTGAACGGTGGTGACCTGATCAAGTTATCAGCAGCCGGGTATTCCTCACCCAAATGCTCTCTAGCTGCTAATTGACTGCCGTCGGAAATCAGTCCTTTGATCTTTACCCTCCCCAACAGCAAAAAGCACCTCTCACTCTGATCTCTTCATACCCAGGACCAATCCTCTCCAAATCCTTGATCAATCAATCAAGTAAACCCCTCCAACCCCCCCAACACCTCCTCCCCGACCCCACCCCTCTCAACGCACATCCTTACCATCCGTCTCAAAACCGCCCTCCCCATCCCCCCCTTCATAGCCCGCCAACCCCCCTTTCCACCCCCATCCCCCATTCCAACCTCCCCAGCAGCCGCCGACATCCTCGACGGCGGATCGATCGTCCGCACAGCCAACAGATCCAAGCCCCCCCCATCTTCATCTCCGTCCGAGCCTGAGCCTGAGCCTGCGGAAGCACCAACCGTGACGGCCAACACGGCGTCCGCGACCGCGAGTTCCGAATGCGTGGGGTCGAAGAATATGTTCTGGCCGACTGAGATTACGAGGAGGGTTACTGGTGGGCGTCTTGTGGGGCTCGCTTTCGAAGAGGAAGAGGAGGGGGAGGCGTAGAGGGGGATCGAAGCGTCCCAGTCGTCGTTGAAGAGGGGATCGTCGTCGTGGGTTGAGGTTGGGGCGGGGAGACGGGTGGTGAGGAGGGCGAGGTGGGTTGTTAGGCTGAGGAGGGGGAGCGGGTAGGTTTGGGGTGGGGAGAGGAGGAGGATCTGTAGATATGATACGAGCGTTTGTTAATTCATCAAAGTCATGCTAGCAAGCATTTTGTATGTAGAAGGGGGAAGGAAAAACGATAGGAAGGGCAGGGCATGGGACGGACGTACGTCGATATACAACCTCCAATGCCACCTCCCATTAATGACCAGCCGATCCTTCAAGCCCCCATCCGCAACCAAACCCTCACCGATCATCTGCGCCAGAAACACAACCATGGCATCATCTTCCCTCTGGCCCGGTATATCGATAGAAACCTCGATCCAACTCTCCTCTCCCCTTCCCCCTCCAAACCCCTCCGTTTCTGTCCCCTCCATCTCCTCATCCTCCCCTCTTATATCAACATTCCGCCTCGCATCGCCCGTCCTCTCGACCTCGCCTTTCACGCCGACGATGGCTTCGGTGCCGTCTGCGAAACATAGGCGTGCGGAGCCGTTGGCGGAGGGGAGGAGGTCGGTTTCGGCGACGAGGGGGCGGAAGGAGGTGGGGGTGCGGGCGTCGGGGCGGATGGGGGGGTGGAGGGAGAGGGAGGTGTGGAGGTAGGAGAGCTCGGAAGGGGAGAGGAGGGTTGGTGTTTGGGGTGCCATGGCGTTTTTGTGCGGGGATGTGGATGCGGGTTTTGGACGTGGAAGGGGAGGAATCCGATTTGTTGGGATGGGTTTAGGTTTTTTAGCGATTGCACAAATTGACTAGAATGCTAGATACTACGTGATATTCGGTAGGTATTGGCTTTTATGATATATTGTATTTTGGGGGATAGAGACAGTCTGAGCTCTCAATTATATACATCCCGTCTTCGCAAGCGCCCAACAGTGGTGTGATAGCCCTATATTAATGTTTGGTGTAAACATGTTGTCCCCAACGACGTTCATACACCATGAAAGACCCCAACCCCAAACCGCAAACCAATCTGCCACAATAAAGAGAATCCTCAAGAGGGGAATTTTCGTTCTATACAATACCCGTAGCACGCCCTGTCCATGAGCCAGGTAAAGGGGACAAGAAACAAGTCCTGATCCTATCAATAGTGTTTCAATTGACCGCAACTCTTGCAGAGGTCGCAAGATAATCCAGCGGCCCTCCTCTGTGCCTGAAAGCCGCGGTCCCTAAGTCGCAAGGCCTGCGCGACTGCCAACGGGTCTGGGGGGTAGACGACTGGTGGCCCCCGCTGTTTCTGAACGACCGCTTGATGTGCCCAGCGAGTCAGTCTGTCACCACACAAAAAGGTCCTGGTCTCGAGCAGGCGTGTGTCGTGCAATATGCCAGATAACTGAATCTTTTCCAATCTTGGGAGCATATGAGACATTCTCTCGATGACTGTCGTCCACCTACCTTCTCTCAAAACAATGGACCCGAGCCGTACTTCCTTGAGATCGCCATGAGCCTCGAAGAAGGACAAGAGATCTCGTTGGTGAATTTTTCCACATTCTAGATCCACGGTACGGAGATGGCTCCATCTTAACCGGCAAACCTCACCAAGGTCAACCAAACGAGGAAGGCCCCTCATTCCGCATCTTAACTTCAATTCCTCCAGGTTTGTGGCAAATCGAAGATAATGTGCCAAGGATTGGCACTGATTCATTTCCAGATCTTGAGGGTGAGGTAGTACCATCAGATCGAGACGTACCAAGCGATCGGCAGCATCCTCAAGAACCGTGATGTTCGACCAACCCCTAGACAAACGAGCGCCTACACAGCAAGGACTCTGCCAGCCTATACATCTCATCTTCAAGTATTCAATGTTCATACTTGGTACACTTTGAATGTCGGACAACATGAATTGCATCTGCTCAGACAATCTATGATACGTATCCGGTGTCAATAATGGATACTGCATGACATCTATGCGTATCTCGATGGCTGTGAGATTTGTGAGATTCTGTATACAATCCTGGAGCTGCAATCTCGAATACAGCCGTTGGTCTTCTCCTAAATCAAGACAATACACCGTGGGAGACAGCAATCTGAAGAACCCGTGCTGGCTGCCGACTAGTCTGAGCGTCGTGATACGCTTACAGATGATGGGGCTCTTGGCGATTGTCCGGAGCCGGTCGAAGTGATCAGGATGCAAGTGGAAGTGCAATGTCCCATGTGGAAACATGTGGTCATCGCCAATGACCGCATGCCTTTTGGTTGTACGCCGGAAGTTGCCCAGGTCTCGTTCACCAAGATACTCGCAAACCCGGTGAATTATCTCTGGGGGGACGTTCTTCATGCCGTTTCGGAAGGGTAACTTCGGAGACTTGAGGGAGGGAAAGCTGGGATACATCTCGTTCATGACATACCAGGGTAATTCAGCCATTTGATGGGACGGATCCGGTGTTGCGCAGATACGACAAGGACAAGCAGAGCCGTGACAAAACTCAGGCTCGGGAAGCATATTGTGTACTGCGAATTCCATTGATGGTTGCGGATTGGCCTGAGAGTTCCATGAAAGAGCAGAAACATTCCAGAGTGGTTGAGCTCTGGGCGGAGCTGCATCTTGTCTACCCAATATCTCTGAATACTGGGTCGCTAGGTTAGAGATAGGTGCTGTGGTAGATGACTTCTCTTCGAGGCACTTGTTCCTCTTTGACGATGGACGGTGCACGAGCAGCGGATGTGGTGAGATCGGCGATACCGAAACATCGCTCTTCCTCTTATGAAGCCTTGCCGCGGCCGGCATATGAGATGCAGGTGGTATGCAGGCTGCATGTAGGTTGTCGGTCCGCATGGGTGGAAGCTGCTTGTACATCACCTGGCGGTCGTAGGCAGACCTTGGGATAGACGTAAAGAAGTTTGTCCGCAGGATAAGAAATCTTTTAGAAGCGAAGGACCATTTATATAGTTCTATCAGGTTTTATAGCGGGGTTGGTCATGACTGTTGACCGCCGAGTGTTATGAATGCAAAGTGTTGATGCATGCTCCTCCTACTCTCAAGCCATCATGGACAGATGTCAAGTGAATGAATCTGGGATGTGAAAGAACAAATTCTTCACTTTCACGGTATTTGATCGATCCACTAGCGACTTACAAGCTATCGGGTGTGCATCCGAGGAATGATGCCGATATCAGGGCAACAGTCTCCGTACTACCGGCCGTAGAGATATATTTGTGATCGAGGACTGTGGCTCTGACTTCGGCGCGAGAAATTTCCCACATATAGTCTCCGCTACCAAATGCCGAGCCACTTTTTCAAGGGCTTTTTCCCACCTCCGCTGTCCGCGTACGCTGCTTTTATGGCGCCGCCGTCGTTGGCCGCGAGCTCCCTTTCCACAGGCTCGCTCGCAACGGCCTTCATGACTCTTTTTCGACTAGGTCTATCGAATCCGAGTGACGGTCCGAGAGTCTCATCGTCACTTCGTGCTGTCCATCCACCTAAGCCTTGGCTGTCTTCGCTTTCCAAGCCATGGGCTCTTCGGTAGGTGCTCCTCTTCTGCACGTCTTCCACGCTTCGCCTACGCTTCTCTGCTGTCTCGGCACTTGTTCGTGCAACATCCATCTTGTATGTCTCGATAACTTTAGAACACGATGCTATTGGTCGCGAAAAAAATTCACTTGCGGCCGGTATTTGTTCCCGAAAGGCAGTGTTAAGCCTCCAATTCTCGTACGCAGTGAACGAGGCGAGAAGGACGAGGATTCCCTTGATGGCTATATTTAGCAATTGATCGAGTGACAGTGTGACAGAAAGCGATGAGATTGTAGTGAAGTAGACCCACCAAGCTGATAAAGGTATGTACGCTGCGATTCGTAAGAAACCAGAACATGAAAGTACCTCGTGGAGGCATCATATGAGGATACTGTTTGGTCTCGTGTTCGGCCTTTTGCGTTTGCGTGAGCTGAGGCCCATAATGGCGGGGAATATGCTGCTTCAGACGTTTACCATGCGACGGAGGCACAAATTTGGCAGGCCTTTCAAGGCGAATGATCTTCGGCGTACTGGTAGATGCATGTCGACAAACGGGCAATCGGTTGAGAGCTGTCCGTGGAGGTTTGAGTAAACTCAGTGGCCGGTACGGAGGATATTGATGGCCCCAGGGCAGGAGGAAGCGAGGAATAGAGGCGATCATATTTAATGTGGACGGTGAGAACGGCCTTCAGATATCATTGGCCTGAGATTATGGCTTTTGCATGTAATCCATCAGAATACGTCGCTCCCTTCGCATTGTCTGCAGTGACTATCTCAAAAGTCTTTGCATCCATTGCTGGGAGGGAATTGTTAGCCATGACTAGTCAGCCCTACGGTACGGCAACCCAATCAGCAACAAGCAGTCGACTACAACATTCTGGACGCTATGAGTGACTGACAGATTATCATAATTCCTACTGACTCTACATAGTACAAGATACGGAGTAGACTATGCTACCTTGTAGCACCGCTATTCCTGCTGAGATCGCCTTTCTTTCAAGTTGGGTGTGAGCAATTCTTGTCGTGTACGACCTGATCATAACATATTCTAGAGCATGCCATAGCGGGGCGATTGACTATGAAATTCGTACTTGCTTTGCCGGATCAGTCACTGAAATTTAACACAGATACCTTGAGAAAAACGTGCGAAGGCGGGTGCGATATGATTACCACCACATCTAAGTAGCAAGAAGGGCAAGATATACTTCATGGCTGCTTCCGTGGAAAGAGTCGGCGACCCATAGATGTTTGATAATCGATCAAGACTGTGGCGCTTTTACCAGGGATGTTGCTAGACTGCCTTAGCTCTTCGACAGGACTAGGGTTTCTATTAGGACCCACTCTTCCCAGCCATGTCCAAAAAGTTCCTGTATCTTGAAGTGTCTTCGTCTCTATGACCTGGAGCATACCCGCCACAGACTCTTGAGCGCTGATGATGCCTTCAACCTCCCAGCCAACAGATACATTGGCCATGTCGCTACCGATAGACAGGGATTAGATGGATCTATGATGTCTGAGGAGCGCTCACGTTGAGACTTCGCCAGGATGCATAGCCAATATGGTGGTAAAGACCTTCTTCCGTTGCAACTCTGCGGCCATATGCTAAAAACCCTCAGCGTACTGCATCGACTATCATTGGAAGAGACCTCACCCGTAGCATTTGATTTAAAGCAGCTTTCGATGCAGCATACCCTAAGGACGTGCGAATTAGATAAGGATTCGGGTGATGTCGTATCCTCAGTTTTCGTACCAGCGAATCTAAAGATGTGTGAATTAGACAAGGGTTCATATCATATCATTGTCGCAGGCTTTGTACCCGTCCTCGAAGGCACGAAAATCCCCTGTAGATCCAGAGTCGCTGGACATGAAGGTGATAGTTCGGATTGGAATGCGTGTCTGTAAGAGTTTTTGCGCAGTTATGATAGGGCCAACAGCATTCGTTCGTAGGTGTTTGGAGAAAGCATCGAACGAGCTGCTACATATCAGTGTTCGTATCCCTCAAATCGGCAGAGGGTAATCACAGTTCAGTTGCTCGCTAAGCAGTCAACGAAAGATCAGAGATCTCGAATAGGCAAGAATACCTACTGCGAAGTAATCAGTAAATCAGTATTTTGGAAGAATACGTAATTTGGTGGAATGAACCATTCGGATACTCCAGTATTCCAGCTATAGATCAATCAGTCTTTACATGGCTTTGCCATCGAGTGAAATGAACCATTGATGACAACATGATCGATCCTATCGATGTTCTTCATCGCTACGATCTCTTGCGCAAATCTCTGAAATTCATCAGATGAAGAATTTGCGTTTGACTACCGTCTATGACATACAACGATACTTGCTTCTGAAGAAACATCACACTCCAGCAATTGGCAATTGGCTCGAGGTGCCGCTCCAGCAAGTGTCCAGAGTTGGGAGGCATTGCCAGGATCTCGTACAGCTAAGCGGACTTAGAATACAGAGTCGACGTAGGCTGTACTGGCTGGGGTATTCCCACTAGCATATACGAAGTCCCCTCGGGCAAGTAGCTGGCGCACCCATTCAAGACCGATACCCCTGGACGCTCCCACGATTACCCAGATACCCATGATCTAAAAGGTCGATGAAGTCAACTAACCATACGGGGAAAGAAGAAAATCGAATTCAACTTTCGTATGATAACGAATGGTCTCCATTAGGCCGGGCGCACCTGGTTGGAATCGAGGTAGCTCTGATTGGCTGAATGTGATCATCGTCGCTTTGGTCAGTATGGTCGACTGTACAAGAAATATGCTTTCCGCTTTTGCTTCGTCTCTTTCTTTCATTTCCTTGCCGCTGCAGACTCTCCATCGTCGCTCAACCCTGCCTGTAACTCAAAACTACAACTGCGTACTTTCATTACACTAGCCACAATGGCCAAAGGAAAGGAATCCTTCTCAGATGGTATGTTCCATTCGGCATTGTCCTGTCTAGTGCTTCTACATGGGATGGAGAACGCCCCCTTGGATACTATGTCAACGAAGCCTTGGTTGAGGGGTTTACACGAAGTCATGGTTGATGTCTAGGGAGCTTTGACAATCTCTCTCACGAAACGAGTAATACCCATATGTACATCGAGATTTGGGGACTGTCTGTCTAGATCCGATGAGAGCATATCGACGATTTTTCAAAGACGTTGTCGCTGACTTTCTTGTGATAGGTGATGACAAAAAGGGAGCCAATCTCTTCAAGGTATGCCCACGTTCTCAGACTGTATCGATGTGCTCTTCAAAGGACTTACTTCTTGTAGACGCGATGCGCCCAATGCCATAACCTTGACGCATCTGAGGGCAACAAGATTGGGCCTAACCTCCACGGTCTTTTTGGGCGAAAGACCGGCCAGGTCGAGGGCTTTTCGTATACGGATGCAAACAAGAATAAGGCGGTCATATGGAAGGAGGACACCCTGGTACGCAATCGCCGTATCGCTTGATATCATGCTCGAAATGCTAATACGAATACCAGTATGAATATTTAGAGAATCCTAAAAAGTACATCCCAGGTACGAAAATGGCTTTCGGGGGCCTCAAGAAGGCAAAGGACCGGAATGATCTGATCACGTATGTACCTCTGATAGTATGCCGCATATTCATGGACTGATAAGCTTCAGGCATCTCCGCAACGCCACCAAGTAAACCATTACCAAAACTTAGACAGCTCTCCACTCTCACACCATATTGCATTCGATGCGACCTGCGCAAGATGCATTGTATGTTTTAGATTCGAATAGACAGACAAGCGGGATGTTATCTGAAAGAGACCCTGCTATCATGGGCACTGCTCTCCTGGACCGACACACGCATCATTATTGTTTTGAATACCATTTTCAGGCGTGGAAGTGCTGAAGGCTGCTGTATATATACTAATCCAGTCTTCTCGCTCGTGTAACTGATCATGCCCTGTCTCCGAAATGCGCTGTACTCTTATCCCGCATGTACTGATGCTCAAAGCGCACCGCATGAATATCAAATCTATTATGCCAACGACTCATCATCGAATTGCAGTCGTAACCATCTGGCGGCGATACGGCTTGCAAGGCCTTGCTACAATGGCAAGAATGGATCAAAAGATTCGTCGCGGCTCTATCTAATATTACGAACAGAATCTGAGCCTACTTAGCGTGCCTGCCTTGGAGCCAAGCCGTGCTAACCTGCTAGCGGAGAAAGCGCTTCCCTGTGTTGATTGGCTCACATCCTGGGAAATCGATTCGCTCACAATCCACCAGCCACTCCATTTATGGCCGCAGACGAGACCGTCCTCCTTCAATGTTCAAAATGCCCCTCCTCCGACATGAAACATTCCAACTACGCATTCAATCGCAGCTTGTGTCACAATCCCGAGAACACAAAGAAGCGCGATACCAGTCCTCTAGGGCTATGCACTGCATGTTGAGTGTCATATCTAAACAGATGCTCCCTTGCAATTTACGCAGTTGCACTGCTATCGAAAGTCATATTGCATATCCGGGTCTTCCACTGCTCATCGGCTGATGACACAAGTTATAATGGCGGCGAACCGTCAGGAGAGTCCACAGATTTACGATGATCATCCTTCGCTATCCGCATCCTTAGAAGACTTCGAACATAGCCCTCGCTCCCCTGTCTTTGGTCTCCCGTCGCAGCATTCAGGATTCAAGTCGGATGAGTCGGAGTCAGAAGATGAGCCAGCCTCAGAGATCTCGGGCGAGCCGTGGTCGCCTCCCGGATGGCGGCAAGGAAACCCTGTTGTAGGATGGGACCAACGGCAGTCATATACGACGGACAGCAACCCTCTTAAGACTTCTGCGAGCGCCGCATGCTCGAGGGGTACAAGTCCAACGTACGAGAGTGCGCATGAAGAAGATGGGGACATCACGTTGGCCGCCAAAACACCGTTGCCTAAAGGCTCAGTGTCGCCAGTAAAGGAGCGCTCGCCAAGTCGGTCTCCTGAAAAGGGTCCAGCTTCACCGAGTCCATCGCCGTATCCAGAAGGAGGGCAAGATTTTGGTCAAAAGTTTGGCGAGGCAGAAGAGGCAGTAGTGGTACCCGCTGGTTCAAACAATTGTCTGCTCCGCTGTATCAATATTACTACCTGCTGTTACTAACCCTTCCAAAGACATTCGTTTCGCTGTGCGCGCGGAAGTCCAACAACGTACTGAGCCAATCGAAGCAGCACTGCAACTGATGCGACAATACCTAAATCAAACTTCCAAATCATGGAGCTCCATTTCCTCTACCGTTATGGTCCTTATTCTAGCCTACACCTTGCTCAGTATGCTCACCCAAACGCCTCTACAACAACCAGTACCAGACCTTGTCAAGGTGGCCGGTCTCGCCCGCTCTTTCGAGCCCTTGATCTTCTACTCTGAGAACGGAATCCGCCAAATTGGCAACCTGCAAGAGACCGGTGTTGCAGTTTGGGACCTCGGAGAATCTGTCCGCTATGCCAACATGACCTCCGCTCCACTCATTGTATCTGCGCTGGACTCGCTGAGCGAATCCTTGAAGACTCTCTCGATAGAAATGACAAAATTTTTCGCTAATGTAGACGGAGATATTGACGGTATACTCATTGTAATGGACTGGGCCAAGCGCGAGCTTTCTGCGCTGTCCTCCTACCAATCGTCATCTTCGAGCGCAGCATTCACTAATGTTCACGACTTGCTGTCATATGTTGGCCTATTGCAGTATTCATCTACTGGCCTCCCGACACCCTTTGGGCGCGTCTTCACCGCCGTCTTCGGCATTACGCACAACCAGCGTACGTCACAAACCCTTCATCGCACCTTCAACGAATTTTTAGGCGTGCTAGAAGAGAGTATCAACGCCGAGCTTACCTACTCAACCGCTCTCTTTGCTCTCTTCGAAAGCATAGACCGGCAATTTCTTAATCTTCAGCGCACAGTCATCAGGGAAAGTGACACCCAAGAGCGGCTCGAGACGGAATTTCTCTCGTCCCTCTGGACTCGTATCGTCGGCGCAGACAGCGCCATGCTAAAGAAGTACGGAAAGAACAAGCAGTTACTGGCATCTGTGCGACTAAGGACAACGCAGAACAAATCGCTTCTAGTGGAGCACAATGGAAAGCTAGTAGCACTGAAGGGCAATCTAGAGAACCTGAGGCGGAAATTGATCAGCCCGCTAGTCCGCAGGAGCGATGGAAGTACGATTGGGGTTGCGGAGCAGATTCGAGGCTTGGAAGGGACATACGATCATCTGAGTCGTGTAAGGGAGCAGCAGCAGGGGAGAATGTTAGAGGTACTTTATGGAGCACAATCAGGTGGACTCAATGCCGGGAACCCTCCTCTCCTGGAGGTTTCCAGGGGAGGACGTGAAGTTGGTGCCCGGTAAGGTACGTTAGCGAGGTGTGACACTAAGCGCTTCGTGCTTGAGGTATCTTTCGGTCAGTGTCAGCGAGACGTTTATGTACTGAGGCCGCGATGAGTTATGAGCAAGAGGCCCCGAGGTACTGCGATATGTGATAGGAACCGCAGGCATCGAGATGTCTAGAGTATTGTTTTGGCACATACTTCCCAAGCCCCCATGATACGTTTCTCACCATTTTTTCCTGCGGGCTTTGTTCTCCGCGTTGCCTATACATATCTATCGGCCAACAATCATGGCTTCTCAGAATCAACTGCACAGACTTGCACTTATCAGAAGTCTCCTGGCCAGATTGCAATAAATCTATTTCAGTGACCCCAGTACGGAGAATACTCCTATGACTCTGCTCATGATCTCAAATCACTGCGACTTATCGACTTCTCAGCTCCCATACTCAACAGCAGGCAACACGCTAGCACTCACTGCGAGAACGGCATCAAAAATCATTGTATCTCGCTATGTTGCGGTAGCTTATGCTCGTCTTCTCCTATAATACTTGAAGTCTCTGTATTGATAAACCTGATAGGTACCTTGGAATCCATTCAGACACGGAACGCTGTCAATAAGTAGTGCATCCTTCGTCGCCGTTAGGAAGGGAGCGGAGCGGTGGAATCGGCGTCTGGCACGATGAAAATAGTCACTGAATTCAATTGATAGGGCAAGATTCACGAAAGGCTACAAACATCCAAGATACCGTCCACGCATTTTCGAAAACGGTCAGATTGGAACTTGATATATTCCTCGGTTGATTGTTCATTAATCCCAAGGAAGCGATACTCGTATTTTGATTAAAGCATCATGCAAAATCCATCTCCAAATTCAACAGCATACAGAGTTACTTCATAGGCTTCTACACCGCAGTAGAAGATGCCAGTCTTATCGAGAAAGATTGTAACAGAGGAAAAGAAGATTGTACAATAATGTAATGGACCAAGTCGTGCCAGTCTGTGATGTATCACGAGCTTGTATTCCGGATACAGCGTAGGATAGATCTATTCTAGTGAAAGCTTGGCGCTTTCGACCTCGTTTCTTCGTGAGGACGTATTCGGAAATCCTATAAATGATTTTACTTAATTTGTGATGGCACCCTCTGTGATTCATCTTCCCAATGGCCAGACTATCACTGTTTCACCAGTCTTTGCTGGTCTCGCCTTCAAGCGCAATGACCTCAATATCCACAACTCCATATCCCCACCTGGATGGACAATCATTCTCGAATCGGGCGAAGACCACAAGGACGGAGATGAGCCCCCTCTCGACGAGCGAGAGCAGCTATATGGCTCCATGAAACATCCTCCGCGTCGCTTCAAAAGTCCAACCTTGCACAATGACAACCTATTCATATCTTCCATCTCGAATCCTAGCAACACCGACTTCAAGCCTGCCACCTCCCCTACACGGCAAATAGCTTTGATGTTGTGGGCTACGTTGTGGTGGTATTTCCATCAGGTACAATTTCCGGTCGACCTTCAGCAAAAGCTCACACTGATTCTGGGTGCAAGACCCCGCCAAATCCACACATAAATATTGGTGTAATCCCGGATATTCCTGAGGAGGGCAAGCCCAAAGGCCCATGGCGGATCAATATCAAAAGAGAAGGTATATTTAAGGGCAAACAGCTACTGCCAAAGCTGGAAAGGATGGGTCTCATCGCTAGCGAGGAGTCTTGCATAGGCTCAGGCACAGATGAGCGGGGCAGAGATGGCTATACCAAGATGTTCGTCAGCCAACAGTCATTCTGGCAACTCGATCCTCGGATTTTCCTTTTCACGCTATCGCCTACCCAGCAATCGCCATTTCCAGGAGCATCCCCATATCCCTCGAGACCGGGTTCTCCAAGCAGAGAGGCTACCCCACTTCCGTCACCGAGACTGCCGCCAGATGGCTCATCAGGAGAAGTATCGCACGGTGGTCTGTGGTCCCAGCCTCATCCTCCCGGTCCATTCGCTTCTGGCAGTCATCTTCCGACTTATTATCCCCCTCCCCCACCTCAGTACACCTTCACCGACCACACCCGGCATCCCATTCGCCCAAAGCCTCCTGCCCAAGGTCAGACTATCTACACACGCTATGTCCCAAGCCTTGGTCAATATCTCTCGTTTCGAACTGCTTCTATGTCAACGAAGTCCCCAACGTTCCACGGACCTACGTCCGGCGGATCTGGGGTCACGCCGAATTTTCTTCCTCCCAACTCTGGCATCTCTGCTGCGGCACTACCATCACTGGGTAACATGAATGTTCAGCCATGCGATACGGACCTTCTCCATGACTGGATGAACCAGCCCCGGGTATCTGCGGCATGGGGCGTGCAAGGTCCTACCGAGGTCCAAGAAGGGTTCCTTGCAGCGGCCTTGAATGACAAACATAGCTTTCCAGTCATCGGCTGCTTCGACGGCAAACCTTTCGGGTACTTCGAGATCTATTGGGTCAAGGAAGACCTATTGGGACGACACCTTACAGGCAGCGACGTCAATGACTGGGATCGAGGAATCCATGTCTTGGTTGGTGAACAGGAATTTAGGGGACCGCATCGGGTCAAAGTATGGTTGAGTGTGCGTTAAGTTCTTTGACAAAGTTGCTCCCAATCCCGACTAGATCATCAGACTGCTTATCAAAAAGCACTCTCATCACTAAAATTAGTCAAAAGCTGACGTCGAAATTATCTAGGCGCTGGTGCACTACCTACTACTGGCAGACCCAAGGACGCAGCGAGTGTTTCTAGAGCCAAGGCTAGACAACGAAAAGTACCTCTCTATTTTCCTCCTGAGAAGATGATCGCTAACCATTGATTAGGGTTATAGCGTATCTGCAAGATGTTGGGTTCTGCAAGGAGAGAGAGGTAGCGCTTCCACACAAACAGGCTGCATTGATGAAGATATGTAGAGATGGGTGGAAGGCTCCGGAGTTGTGATGCCATACTGTTGTTGGTAATAGTATTTCAAGCCATGGCCTTGCGTGATGACAGTAATGATTTGGGTCAACCCATGGCAAGCTTAGCATGAACGAACTGCAAGGTCTGGTGAGCTCCACGGAATAGTCGTCTCAATGATTCGTTTGTCAAATTGAGGCGTACTGATGGTGAGTCGTTCACGTCGCACGATCGTTTGTCTACCTCTTCGGCAGGGTATGTCTCCATTGGTCGACCAGTGCGCTGATCGTCAAGGTATATTGGTTACTGCAGACGAGGGAGGCTGCTTGGACCGGTCCCTGTACTGTCTTCAATCCATTCCTGATATGTATCGTCAAGTAGTCACTTCTATGAGCTTCTAGAAGATCCTCGTCGATAGTTCTATGATTAGCGATTTTGTTCTCTCCTCACAAGCATCATCATGACTAGCATCGACCAAAGTATTGAATGCCTTCTCGGCTGTAGTTGAGAGCGAAGGCTGCAGTGTTCGCCAATGTGGCGAGATATCAGTCTACATGTTACAAATCATTGAGATACGGAGTCTAACATAAGAAATGCCCATGATTCTATTATTGCAGCCTCCAACGCCTCGCTCGTCAAATTCATATGAGATGTGTACGAGCCAGATGTGGCAGCAACAAGCAAAGAACAATTCTATCGTCCCAAAATTCCCATCTAACTATCTAAGCCCTTCAAATGCCTGTATATTTTCTTATGCTGCTCCAAAAACAGAAATGTAGCAATGGTATGCGGACCCAATCTTACAAAACTTGGCACCCACCCCTTGAAGATCCACCAAACCCCCTCGTTCGCAACCCATTTTCGCAACAGCACGAGCAGTCCTTCCTTGGTATGTGCACTCATCACCCTCGTCTTGATCACATCCACGGGGCTGCAGACCGTCGTCGCCACGAACCCTGCCAGGAACGAGGCCGAAAAGTGCGTCGTGAGATTGTCCTTCAGACTCGTTTTTTCAAGAAGTACGCGCTTGAACCCGTCGTATGATGCCAACTGGGAAGCTGTCATGAGCAAAGCTCGCATACTATTCGCACCCACGCCTCTGAACAGCGCTCTCCAGCCCTCCTCTCTTGTCATTCTTACCAACCCGTCCACGGCGTTTTTGTAATTCCGTCGCTTATCCATGGGAAGCGCGGCGTCGTGTTGCATGCGGACGTTCAGTACGTCGGCAGGGTTTCCGGCGATACCGCCTAGGAATCCGCTCGTGGATGCCATGGCGATCAGGGAAGGGAGACTGGGTGAGGAGCGTGCGGTCGTGAAGGCGTCTTTGAGTTCGCTGTAGATGCCGAAGCGGGTTGTGGAGTAGGTTAGCTGGCGGAGGAGGGAAGCGGAGAGCTGTTGCGGGACGGGGGTGTCAGCTGATGAGGATTGGATGCGGTAAAAGGATGAAAGGGGAGGCGAAGTACTCCTCGGTAGAGACCCAGCATCGAGTCATTCTTGACGATATGGAAGAATGTCCCTAACATGCCCTTTGGCCCATCCGGAGTGCGTGTTTGAAGCCGGACCTGCTCAGTGTGAGCTCAAGCTTCATTATTGGTGCGGAAACAAAGATTGTAGTGGCTGGGCTGGGCTGGCAAGCTCACCTTGACTGTTTACACCATTAGCCATCATGCAACCGGGGCACATTCTAAATGCAATTTGATAATCATACTCAGGTCCAATGGATGTGTCACCGAAGCCGCAAAGCAGCTCGCTGACCCTCCAAACCAGAAAGGGTAATGTACATGATGGGCTTGCTGTGTGTGGTTGGCCTTTTCCCTACTCGTGCCAGCTGATGACATCTCTCTGCAACCATTCCGCTCGCTTTACGCGGTGAATGTTGGGGCTGTAGAGGGAAATGTGGATTTGGATGATTCCTGTTGCACAGGGCAGATTCTGAACGGAAAGAGCTCCGCTGCCACGAGGCTTGGCGTGGGATGCTATGAATAGATACTGTCAATAAGATGGCAGTGGATGGTACTACGAGTACTGTATTCACTGATTCAACCAAATCTTAGAACCTTCCTACTACCAACCGAACGGCAACACTATGCTCCTGTACCGTCTCCGATCCCATGCGACCATGCCTACCAGATTAATATTCACACGACAAAAGTGCGAGTCCATAGACCGCTACCAAAGCTAGTTTCCCATAGGCTTGTTCCGTGAAAAGAGCGATCTAACCATATGAGCAGCAGAATCTATGATACATACCACAAATAGTAGTAATGAGCCGGTGTCGTCCTGCTTTGGAGCTCTCTCAATATGCAGATCCCAAAATTGTCGGAGTTCTCGCCTGAAATAGAATAGAGGACTTTGCGCTGTTTACACGATGTTTCTGCCTTGCTAGCTAGGGCACTCACACTACAAACAGCAGTATCCCAGGCTCGAAGTGTCTCAATTCCACAATATCATGCTTTCCCAATGAGTCCTTACCGTTTCTAACCGTTTTCACTTCACCTCCTAGCTCAAGACAATATTCTTTGAAATACTGTCTCAAAAAAGCTTTTCCGAATGACTACTTAGAACAAGGTCCCACAATCTCATCAATGGAGGGCTGAATAGAGACTACAGCTCTCTGGAATACTACAAGACGGGGTCAAGGGTTTCGTCGTGTTAATCGTGTGTATATGTTGCATAATGACTTGTATTGTTCTACGGGTCGTCAGGGGAATACATGAATGAGAATGGAACTGAGTGAAAAATTGGAAGAGCGTTCATCGAGGTAAAGGAGGCCATAATCGTACTTCCAAGCTCCGCAATTCGCCATGAGCATTGAGTGAACGAGTGGTATATCTTTAAAGCTTCATCATCTGCTTGTACCGTTCTGGATGTATGAATATTCAGTATTATTCTCATTGCCACAATCTTGTTCCACTTTTCCGCCGTTGCTATCGATAGCAGTGACTCCCACGGTCAACTGCAGTAATATAACTTTTCCCTGAGTCACTACAGTCCCCACGTTCAAAGGCAAATGATGTTGGGAAAACTTTGACATATTGTGGATCTCAAGACTCAGACCTCAAGCACTATATATATACCTATTGTCCCACCACATGTTTGTCGAAATCTCTCTCCACATAGAATCACAGCGTCATATCTCCTTCTACAATCTCATTCAACAACGACGCTCAAGTAAGCATGGTGCCCGAAAGGAGACATAGCAATGCCCACGCGGCACACAAAGCAAAGCTTTTGAAGAGGATGGACCCCAGCGTCTTCGAATACCACACGAAGCGACAGACGGGCCTCATTCCGCAGAACGAAGACCCCAATTGGGGAACTGAGCACCCCACACGGCGCCATGAATCACGGATCCGACACAAGCGCACACGCTTTGCGCGATCCTTTCTCAAGGTCAAATGGGACAAGGGTTTCACAGGTCGGGGGGTAGACTTCAGACGTAGAGATTACCGTCTTGAAGGCCCGAAGGGTGAGACTCTTGAGCATGTTGCGGGTGCCGAAGGACCAACATTGCCAGAGGCGAGGCGGCTTTGGCAGATGGTTGACGATGGCGAGGATGAAGGTGTCGACCCGCTCTATGATGGTCCTCCGGTTGACTGGGACGAAGATACAAGCTGGAGTGATCACGAGGGCATTCCTCCCTCCGACCGGGCGGAGGTCGATAATGAGGCTAGTTCAGACCCCGAGTCGCAAGAGCATGCTCTGGTTGACGACTTTAGCGAGATGCGGGTGAACCTTCAAGCCATCGCAGCTCAAGCTTGCCAGATGCTTGGTGATGATGAGGTTGGTCCGGGCCTCAGATCGCAAGACCATGCTCCGATGGACGCTGATTGCGAGGTGCAGGTCAACCTCCAAGCCATTGCAGCCCAGGCCTGCCAGATGCTAGGCGATGATGAGATGAGTGCAGTCACCGAGTCGCAAGAGTATGCTCTGGTGGACCAGTATAGCGAGATGCGGGTGAATCTCCAAGCTATCGCAGCTGAAGCGTCCCAGATGCTTAGCGACGACGACTTGGACACATACCAAGCTCCAACGGCAGACCGTGCGTCCCGGGAACCGAGCCCTGGATCCACCGAAAACCTTGGCAAGAAGCGAGGGTGGGTATCTCTTGGTGGAGGCTATGGCCATGCTTCCGATGAGGTATCGGCAGATGATGGGAGCTCCCATGGCCCGAAGCGTGCACGGACATGGTAAGCTGGAGAGGCCGACATCTATGGCGAAGGCTTCGGGACCGAAGCAAGCTCATCAAGCTGAAGTGCTCACGTGTCTTTCGGGCTGGCAGAACGAACACCGTCAGACGAAGTTGAAGAAACCTTACGAAATAAGGACAGTCCATAGCCCCAGTTACCCAGCAATCCCTATCTTATCTCAGAAGCTATATTCCAAGTGAATTTGAGTCTGGAGCTAGCCTAAAGATCCTGCAAGAGCGCGAGGGCGACCCGGTATGTGGCGTGGTGATCATCGTTAAGTGACGGCCTAATGGTCTTAGGAGTCCAACGAAGCCATAGGAGCTGGAGATGATGATGTGAACTACCGTCGCATTCGAGAGGGGTCGAGGGGTATTTCATGTGACAGTCTTGACGAGCATGATTCGAGCGATGGAGAGTGGGTAACTTCAGCCTAAGCGGTAACCTGTAGGAGTCGAACAGCCATATGGCCGCGTGGAGGACGGTCGGCTAAGGGTCTGATCTATCTGACAACTTCATGGATGATGACAGCTCAACGATGTTGATCCTCCCAAAATTTGTCGCCAGCTCCATTGCCAGAGGGCTAAGCAAAACCTATTCCAACCGAGTCCTAGAACTGTCAAGACGAGCACACGTACGACCTTCCATAGCAAGTGTACAAACGAACGAAGTAACAAAGAGAACCAAATGTGTGTCGGAAAACACTGAGGCTGACGACATGGTTGTCACGCAAATGAGAAAGTCAACAATCCGAGTTTACGAGTATCTTGTGGGCCTGCCTCCTCGCATGGAGCCTAGATCATGACTTCAGATAAAGCAGAGGAAGAAGAAGAACCCCTCCGATCTTGGATGCAAGCCTTTAGTGCGCAGAAGAAGCCGTGAGATGGCCTGGCATCTATATCGATCAGAGGAGAGCAGCATCGGCAGCCTCGAAAATTCTTCTACCTTCCTGAGTGAAACCCGGCGACGCCCATTTGAATACCAGACGTGGCGACTACGGCTTTAACCACTACGATCCATATGCCAGAGCTCTCTTTGACGCCAAAGGGAGATCCCTCCAGTCGAACAAGGAAGACGTAGCAATTTCGTGAGGCGACCTTTAAAGGACATAGAAAGGTAGTTCTAAGCATCAGAAGCTCATAATCTTAAAATTTTGTAGAAAGTAAAGGGTTGTGAAGAAGACAAGGCTCTTCGTGCAAAAGAAGCGGCCAACGAATAGACAATGAACGACGAGCAAGCAATTTCTCGCAGATGAGAGTGGGCCGGGAGAATCAATATTATGGTAGGCCACTCAGATGATTACAAGCGTGCTCATAAACACAACGATCGAGTAGGAAGACATCATGACCTTTTGGCTTAGAAGTCAGATGACAGATCGCTAAAGGGAACGTATTCAGAGGGATAAGTTGATAAAGTACTTCGGTAGAGGAGCTAGGCGGTACCGGGTGGACTAGAACGCAGGACGCGTACGGTATGAGGGTTGACTTGAAATCTGAAGGCCGCTCTTGGAGAATTCAAGCTGTCTGGGTTCTGTAGAGGTGTCATCTTATAGTCCCGACGACAGCATGAGCGATGCCCATATTGCATTCGTATCGACGATCGTATCTATTCAAATCTGAGCAAAGTTGCCTCAATGAATCCTCCACATTTGTTCTTCTGAGAAGTATGATTTTGATCAAAGTCAGCCAATCAAGAATCATCACCAAACACAACCTCAGGTAAAAATTCCCGAGGAGGTAGCATATAGGGACTTCCAATTCTTATTGGGGTCGTACGTCTTCATCTGCGAGCATCCCCATCCTTGCGTTGACGCTGACCCTAGGATGTCCCCACCAAGCTCCACTCTTAGATTGGCACTCTGTATCTGCTACCATATAGACAAGCACCAAATGTAATCAATCTCTTTGGCACAGCGCGGTCTCCACTGCTGCAAGTTTTGCTCCTGACTGTCATATGCTATTTTTTCCTATTGTGCTCAGATACCGCAGCGTACGTTGTATATCCTTCCTCCTATAGGATACTCTCGGATTATGACCTTCGTCACCACCGATGTACCTACGTGTTGGAGCCGTCTTTGAAGCGTAGACGTGCGGTTCTTGAGCTGGGGACATATGATACGACTCGATCATGCCATCGAGAACGGTAGAATGCCGGAGAGGGTCAAGAATGCTACATCAGTGACCCAGAACTGCATTCCAAGCTGCCATCTTTTCGAGTTCTGGTGGTCAACCAACAAATGGAGGACAGCCCCCACAGGTGGAGCAGAGACGCATGTAGGGAAGGTCCTTTCATGGTAGGAAATTCATTATGTGCGGCATTAAATAGGCCTAATCTCGAACGACTCCCGATGGAAGCACATCCGAGCGAGGAGCATCGCTGCTTATCCTGCTCGATACCGTGGTGTCTCACCAACAACGGACCATCAAGCCGCTCCTGGCCAAGAGTATTGACCAAAGATAACCGGAATCAAAACATTTGACATGTCGAAGCATACAGTGTAGTGGCGCTGTCATCAATCTGCAGGCATCGTGTTGTAATACATGCGCTCGGCTGATCTTGTCCTGTCATGCCTGTATAGATCCTTTCTTGGTGTAGCTGACGGATTTACGCTGTACAATACCCAGCTGTGACCTAGGACAAGAACTGAATTCTAGCGGCATGCCTCGGCTCCCGGCTTCGGACTCCGACGGAGAATTTCCCTCGTTCCCTCGATTGCTCACACCATCAAGTAGTCATCATGTCTAATGCTTTCTTGCACCGTCCTGTGAACGTTTCGCTGCCATTGATAAAGCAAAATACCACCTCTGACCCCAAGCTTCACTCATTACGAGAGAGCGATAGTCTAAGGTACAGCCTCAGTTAACACCAGTCTAGAAGAGTTCACCCCCTTCTGGTCCAAACTTCCTTTTGGTCCAGCCCCTAAGGGGTTAGTAGCCCGGAGCTGTTGAAACTCCGTACTCCGTCGCCTAGCTCCGGGTGGACTCTAGGGTACTCTTAGTAGGCCTTAATACTATCAGATCCTCAGCCAGGCTTATTTTATAATTTATTTTACTGTAAGAAGTACTTATATTCAGGCTTTCCATAAATCTTATAGCGGAAATAAATCATTAAAGTGTATGGTTATAGAAAGCGCGGGCGTGAACCAGAAGTAAGTGTGGACCGGAAGGGGTGAACTCTTCTATCCCCAAAATCTAAGCTCACTCGGTCTTTTCGAGTATCAGATTCCATTATCAAAAGTACATCACGTACAGAAAAAGCAAGAGGGTGCCTTCAGGAGATTATACGGATTAACAGAAGATAGATGCCTGTCAATGGGGAGTCGAAGCTGCACTTCAGTAGTATTGAGGACACCATTGATGCATTCAGTATGTTTCTTCCTTGATATCCTGCGGCTATCTACCCCGATCTTGATATCTTTAAAGACTGACACTCTTAATCGCAGGCAATGGTAAGTTCATAGTGGTTCTCGATTCCACAGACCGTGAGAATGAAGGCGATCTCGTGATTGCCGGAGAAGACGTCACGACAGAGAAGATGGCCTTTATGATCAGGCATACCAGCGGCCTCATATGCACACCCATACCGACATCTCTTACGCACCACCTTGGACTCCCCCAAATGGTGCTAGAAAATACCGATCCCAAAAGAACCGCCTACACGGTCTCGATAGACTCGGCAGACCCCTCCATAACCACTGGTATCTCGGCACACGACCGCGCCCTGACTTGCAGGACATTAGCATCGAAGGCGGCAACAATCTCGTCCTTCCGTCGTCCTGGGCATGTCTTTCCATTGCGAGCGCGAGACGGTGGTGTGAGACAGCGACCGGGACATACTGAAGCCGCCGTCGACTTCTGTAGGCTATCAGGCAAGAGACCTGTGGGTGTCATCTGTGAGCTGGTAGAGGATGGAGAGGAAATACAAGGCTCAGCAGAGAGAAGAGAGGGAGGGATGTTGCGAAGAGACGCTTGTTTGAGGTTTGGAAGAAGATGGGGGTTGGAGGTCTGTACGATTGAGGGTCTAATTGAATACATTGATGGACACGATATAAAGGCAGAAACAAATGGCAATGTTTGATAGGATCTGCGGTCTGATCGTGTTGACATTGGCTATGCTAAGCTGGAACCTGTGGTCAATTCATGCTCCCAGCTTTTGGTACCCTGCGAACAATCACCGAGGTAGAGCTAGCCGATCAGAGCTCGTCGCATTCATCATCACCGTTGTCCTGGCTATCTTCTGGTAGATTTGACGCACTAGGTGTGGCGCTGCTACTGACCATTGTCGACATGGTTGAAGACTGGCCACCACCCACAGAGGACGACGATGAAGAACTGCTACTGCCCGGCAATGCGACAACGTTGTTGTTTCCCGCTCCCACCTTATGCTTAGCACTTTTCTCGTTCTCCGTCGACGTTGCGATTGGAACGTTGCTACCTATGTCTCCCAGCCCGGACCCATAAGGCCCGTTATCCAACTGGGAGCAATCAACCTGTTGCGCTAAGCCAGTTGCAACTCCAATACCAATTTGCCCGAAGAACTGATCTGTGACACCTGACGAGTTGCAGAGATCGAAATGCACCTGCATGTCATATCCGGTATTCAGGTTCAATTTGTTGCCGAACTCCTCCTGATCACAATACTTGGGGTCTGTGCATTGGTCATTGATTTTCACGACCACAGACGTGCCGAGGCTTTTGCCATTCCCTTGGTAGGCGTTAGCTTGAGGAGTTAAGTGCCAGCATTGGCCACAGGCGGCGCCTTTGCCGTCGACTATGGGTTGGGCAGCTGCGAAGGTGACGTTGTTGGCGGCGGCAAAGCCTATGCCATGGGAGCCTGCTGCGGCAGGCCCACAGGCAACAGTAGGACCGCAGTTGGCGTTCCAGGTGAAAGAGGATGTATAGACCGGGCCATTTATTTGGGCCGTGGTAAGAGCTGTCGTGAGGAGCAAAGCATACGCCGTGAAGGAGCTTGCTTGGCGCATTTCTAGGGAACGAAGATGTTACGAGTCTTTGACAAAGAAGGTGTATAAGCGAGTGAGTGTGATCCTAACCAGAGGATCATGAAAGAGCGTGATGGAAATCCGTCAAGGACTCTCAACCTTCGATGTGGGTGAATAAGGAGTGAGTGCGGTAGGCCAGGAGAAATGCGCAGCTCTGCCCTTTTCTTACTTTCATCCCATAGGTTTGAAAGGATCCTATGGCGCAGGGCAGACGGTAGAGACCTCGGTGAGGGGTTGGGGGTGTCGCTGGGTTCAAGTCAGCGTGCGCACAAGAGTATAATTTGCTCGCCTTTTGCGTGCGAAACTTCTCGCATTCAGCGTCCTAGCCAGTGGGGTAACATCAAGAGTATTTGGTGTACCTGCGCCGACGAGCCGTTGAAGCGGCCGAGTTGATGGATGATACAGTTCTTCCTGCCTGTTTCAGCATGGGCCCAAATCTTCCGTACACGGCTAACGAAACACCCGTACATTCTCGGGCAAGGCAAGAGACCAGAAGAGATCATCAGCCAAGGAAAAGGGGGCGCTTTCGGGCTGTGTCAACTCTTGCGCTCGAAACTGCGTTTCACGATGTTATCAACTGCCGCCGGAAGAGCTGTTGATAACCGCCCAATCAGAAAGCAAAATTCAAAGCCTACGAATAGTGGGTGAATTCTACGACTTCAACAACGAGAGCACAGCATCTATAAGCTCGTCTAAATCAATACCGCCGTATGCGATTGCTCGGAGCTTGGGGATGAATAGCAATTCAGGCGTTGGTGAAGTTGCAGTGTATCGGAGGGACTCTCTTTCCCCGCCTACATCCCGACCGGTGCTTTATCGTCTTCCGTGAATATCGCAAGCAGGACTTCTGATTCACTTGGCAGAGCAGACCATACGTGATCAACAAGAAATACTTGCAAGACACTGTCCGCATTGCTAGGTGCTGAAGCTCCAGGCTTTCACTACTGACATCCGCGTTGGCAAAAGCCGAGATCAGCAAGGAGGAGAGAAAGTACGCTTGTAAGGGTATAGCTCGATATTCTGTGCCACGACATGCTATAAATCCTCGAGATATCTTTGCAGCAAAATTTGTTTGAGTATGAGTTCTCTCCGGCTTGACGCTCGAGAGACAGGAAGGGCCATTCGTCTCTCACTCGAGCGTGGAAAGAACCTGAAAGTGCTGGTCTTGCCTGAAAAGTATATAAAACGATCGATTTGAAGGCAGCGTATATCTTGGACTTGGCTATCGAGATGCAGGACGTAGCTGAGACCGAGTCTACGGAAATTGCGTTTGGTTACGTCGATGCACCTCAAGCTTTCGCTCAGACAGTAGATCTGTGACCTACATCGTATTTTATCACCGAAGATTGATCTGAAAAAATATTGTTCCGCAAGTATAATTCACTATGACTTTTGCTTCGGAGGTTACGTACAGAACAATTCAATCTAACGCCAGAATGTCAAAGCACATATACAGATTGCTCATAACGGAAGACACTAGAAGATGAACCGGATGTATTCATCTTGGAGAGATGGATTTAAAAAACCAGAATGGAACAAGTGTTCCATCTTTTCAATCGATGAACATGAAATCTCTTCATACGACTTGCGTCGATGCCAGATCGCTCATTTTGCCAGGTGGTATAACTTCCACAGCAGACGCTCCGCACCTCGAACATGACTGGGAAAGTTAGGTCGCGTCTCATGTGACGGTGCTCCTTGCAATCGGCGACTCCATAACATATATCTCACTGATCAAACCACAGTGGCGTCGTATGTTCGCAAGCCAATCTAGCTTTTCTAGATTGAGCGTAGCGATCATACGTTTCGAGTCTGGGGACTGTTCATATATCCTGACGCGACTGCTCCATTTAGGTGCGGGCTGTTTGCTAGCTCTTTTGACTATTTTAGATTCGTAAGACTTCATTTGCATCTACTGGAGGGGTGGCAGCTTACCATCTAATTCGCTCAATTTTGCTGTCTTCAGGGTTTGGTTTACAGGGTCAAAAACGATGACTCTACCGCTTTCTGTCCTCTTCAATGGCTTCGGCTTGAATAGGTCTTCTGTCATCGTTGATAAGGGTTCAGGGTGTGATGGCTAAGCTTGATGGGCTTCGGCTCGGGGACGATGGGAAAATGTTATGCACAGCTGAGGATGTGTACTCTTATTGTGCTTCGGAATAAAGATCTGGTGGCGCTAGAATATTGAAGGGAAAGACTATCATATATACCGACCAGAACATTCGACGCAGCCCTACAAGGATACGATTGCAACCCCACAGTAGTCACTGTGCAGTCCCACAGGGCCAATGCACATGCTGGAATCATTTGATTCGTCAAGCAGACGGTAAAGCCTGCAGTACACGGGCGAAAGTGTCTGATGTTTGATAGGCAACCACTAGGCTGCCCACAGTAGACTCCTTCAGCTCTTCGGAGGAACAGTATACAACGCGGCAGTGTGATCCTCAAGAATAAGGTTGTCAAGTATGACCAAGACCGAAAATATGAAGGAGGCACAATTCGGAACTTTTCCCAATTGTCTCCGAGGCTGTGAATAGGGTGCATGACAACGCGTTGAGGCAGAACTAGGCTGAGTAACAGGAAGGCGTGATCGGAACCCCCACCATGCCGCTGACAGATGCGACCATCCCATTGCCTGGTGCTTCAGAGGTTCAGAACCTAAGACTACCATACTCTCATACTCTAGCGGCTACATACCTCAAGCAGGACCCTGCCTACTCCGTCCACTCGCTAACCCGATAGCGATTAGCGGGCAGGCTGCTCGTCAATGCCAATGTAGAAGGCAATGAGGCTATGTCTGTGGAAATTTCACCAATGTCTCATTTCTTCACATACCTCATCGGGGATGACGTGCACATCAGCCGAAAATTGGCTGAGGCTGTATGAAGATCAGCAGTGTACCGACATCCTCTCGCGCTCCCTCCTGGGGCACCAAAGATGATTACATTGACTTGGACCGTAGCCTTGCATACGGTTCGGATGACTCGAGTTTCCTCTCTATTGAGGAATGTACTTTGTGAATCTGCGGCACGATAATTAGAACAGCTTCCGTCCGGCCAGGACTACGACATAGCACAGCGTCGACTACCGCAGTATCAGGTCTTGTCATGGTCGGAGGCGGTGGTGACTTCTTTGCACAATGCCTTCTATTGTCAGGCGCCTGATAATTCTGCGTTAGGCTTCGAAGCACTGGGCACACGTGCGAGCGGTCTCGGGTGAGCCTTTCAAGTTCTAATGCAAGGCTGTATACCAGCATGCATGGACCTACTGCAGAGCTACACGAGGCGGATATCCAGCACCACGACACAATACGATACCCCCTCTTAGCGTGGCTACAGTGACCATCCAATGTACCTAGATCTTGTAAGCTTTCAATGGACCCGGGTTGTTGCGATCCGTCCCTCGCACTGCGGAGGCTCAAAATGGCGTCACACAATGTTATCGGATAGCCTTTATTTATATTCTAAGCGTGGCGCTGACATTTTGTGAGTTCTGTAACGAATATTGATTGTCCGGGCGAAAAGAAAACATTGCTCTTGCTTCATACGTTTCATTCGCAAGGGTTACGTGTCTGTCTTCTCCAGGTGTTGGTCGTATACAGTATCGATGGAAGTCTTGGGCACCCCGGCTAGCCCGGGATCGAACGTGGGGAGTGATTCTTTACTTCCCGATAAAATCCTACCGCCAGGTTCGAGGCCTTTCACTCCTCGACCATCGAATGGTGAATACCGACGGAAAATCGACCGCCAACGTTTGGGCGAGTACGATATCGAACATTCCGATCATGTCTACGATATCATCACTCCACGGATTCCTCTTCGCACAGCAACTCTTCCAGATTCACGGAAACATAGAGCTGTTGATCGAGTTAGGCATGAAGAGGATGGTCGTGCATTCGGGAACCCATCACGACAGTCAACTGGTTGGACGGATGGCTCGGCACCGTTCGAAGACACGGCTCCTTGGGACAAGAAGTCGATCCTTTCGCTCGATGGCGGTGGTATACGTGGATACTCGGCACTTCTGATACTTCAAGAACTCATGAGGCACATCGAGACACTAGAAAGAAACTATCGGGATGAATCGACAGGGGCAGTTGATCCAGTCTCGTCAAGCTATCATCCATTACACCCAGATCCTAAGACTGTAACAGATACGAGAGGCTCCAATGGCGAGACAAGCGCCCCAAATCAGCTCACCGACTCTTCACATTGGCTTCCATGTCACTACTTTGATTACATAGCTGGGACCAGCACCGGAGGACTTATTGGTATCATGCTTGGACGTCTGAGGATGAACATTGATGATTGCATTTCTGATTATGAGGATTTCGGTGCCCGGGTATTTGGGCGCAAGCGATGGGTTCACGTAAGGTCGCTACTCTGGTGGCCTCGAGATAGATACAGCCACAAAGCACTTGAGAATGTTGTCAAAGAAGTCGTCGATAAGAGAGTCCCAAAAGTCCCCCAATTTCCAGGTGGTCAAAACTTCTCCTCCGACGAGAACAGATGCAGGACTGTTGTCTTATCCTACCAACAAATTGACGATGAGGATGCCAGCAAGGCGGGTGTGGAAACGCCGTATTTCTTTCGAACATACAGGAACTACCGTAGAAGTGAAACTATGGAAGCACGACCGGTTGATCGGAATCCCGGTCCGGCACATGATATCCCGATCTGGGAGGTGGCCAGAGCCACCTCAGCTGCCCCAGGGTACTTTAAACCTCCTATCATCATGGGCAAGGAGTACTTGGATGGCGGCTTTGGGTCGAATAACCCGTGCGAGGAGATCTACGAAGAAGTCCGAACAATGAACAACCACGCTGAGAACTGTACCAGCATTATCCTGAGCATTGGCACGGGAAAGGCCAAGGGTTTGCGTAGAATGAGCAAAGCCTCGGGATTATCACGCTACCTCAACCTCATTAATGTTGCAGTCAAATTTGCGTCGGAATCAGAAGAACCACATGTCAGAATGCTGAGACGAACGCGCGACCGAGGAGACGCTTCCATGAAATACTTGAGGCTCAATGTTGAAGATGGAATTGGCAATATGAAGCTCGACGAGTGGCGTGCTAGGGGCTCAATACGAACGAAGATTGGCTTGGCAATCGGGAAGTTTAGATCCACTCGGTGCAAAACTTCGGTAAAGACAGAGGAGAAAATCTCAGCTGTGAATGGCAATGCTAGTACGGAAGATGGAGGCGTTAAATTCCCATCAGCCGCTATTCACCATGCATTCGCCCAAAATGGTCATGCTGCTGGGTATAAAGGACCCATACCGTCTGTACTTTGTGCGATTCCCCAAGCGGACAGCTCGCCGATTCCTTGTTTCTTTCAGCCAAAAAACAAAACACTCGACTCGATACGCGAGCACACAAACGCATATCTAAACGATCCAGAGGTGCAACAGAACATCCAAGAGGTTGCCGCTCTATTGGTCAAAGGAAGACGTAAGCGAGCCGCTCAAGATCCTCAAAGATGGAAAAAAACATGCTTCGGTGCGTGGTACAATTGTAAGGTTCTAGGTTGCCCGAGAGGGGAGTACGATTATCAACGTCGCGAAAGGATGCGACACCATCTTGTGGAAAGACACCCGGAGAAATATAGTATGAATCGACAAGAACAACTAGATGAGGCACTTGATGCATTTGAGATAGTAACACGATGATGAAGATTTTTCTTGGCCCTTCAACACTTTAATAAAGGCAAAAAAAGTGCTCGTATCATAACGTACAGCTTGGTTGCACTAGATTTTCCCTCCAGGCGATTTCTATGCTTGCTCTATCGCCTTGGTCATCTGTTCACTCGCAACTCTTGATCGACAAAACTGCTATCTGCACCTCCATAAGCTGAGAGTCTCGCGCCAGGTTCTTCGGGACAACATGCACAATCGTTTCATATCGGGAACAATTCCTACCGATAAAGTGTTTCGAAATAGGGGGATTGCACACCACATCATGAACAACAGGCCACGAAACCAATTGCAAGCATCAACAAATGTTATCCTCAACAAGCTCTGATGACAGCCAACCATGATTTCGTCTCCCGAACCCACATCCCCCAAACCACCATCGCACTCAGGAGAATCGATGATTTTCCACCACCTGCACAGGCATTGGACTCATAACATACAACGTGTCAATCACGCCGAACCGCCGTTTCCAACGTGTAAGCCAACCGAGCGCGTTGAAGTTGATCGTAGCGATCATGCGCCCATCGGTTCCGGTGCCGTAGATACTGATTCGGCTGGCCAATTTGGGGATTGTGTGTTTTGTGGCTTGGGTTACTGGGGTTTTGGTTAGGAGGTCAGGTTATAGGAAGAGGGACGAGGGAAAGGGGCTTACCGTCTAGGTCTTGCAAATTGACGATGCGGAGGGTGGGTTTGTAGGTTGTGGGGTTTGAGAGGGTGAGGGCGAGAACGGTGGGGTTTTGGGGGGATTGGGAGGGGAGAGGGGATGATGGGTTGGACATTGGTTGCTGCGGTGGCGACATTTGGCAATGTGCTGTGGGTGTGAGAACAAAGGGCTGAGTTGGTAAATGGGTTGGGGTGATCTGTGTTTTTGTGAGGAATGGGGGTTGATGGTAAGATACGTTGAGGGAAGTGTCGGGATTTGTAGAGGTGAGGTTCCTCTCATTGTGTAACAGCGAGAACAAAGCCGAGGAGCATGCCTCCGATGTTGTGCCATCAAATATTCAAATGATTGGGCAGTAGAGCTTGGGTCGCGGTACCAGAACGGCCGCAATGAGCTTCGGAGCAAATTTATTGGCATTGGTATCTCCCACGGAATAAGTATTCAGAGACTTTGCCGAGTCTTCCATACATGGCGCGCCGGACGCCTTACTAGATTTTTCATTGGTACATTAAATTCCGAACGCGCCTCTCCTACTGATTCCACCCATTCTGTCCGCTCCCATACGGCGTAGCTCCAAAAGGCGTCGTCCCCCCACCCCACGCAGAGGTCGCACCCCCACCACCCACATACGGCGTCGTATACCCCGGATCAGCACCATACTCCTGCCCCTCCTGCATCCCGTCCGCCTCCGGACCCCCAAACCCCTCACCGCCGCCCCCGTTCGCGTCAGTGCCGGTCAGCTCCTGCAGCACGGCGGCGAGCTTCTGCTGCATGACCTTGATGCCCTGCTGCACCACGGCGTCGGGCTCGAGGTTGCCGACGGACTCGAGGCCGTAGAAGAATTGGGAGGGGCTGGCTTCGTAGTTGAAGGGTTCGCCGTCCTGGGGCGCGTCTTCCAGCTTGGCGTTGTCGGTCAGGGGCCATTCTTTCAGCGGGTCCTCTTCGTACCAGTAGTCGAGGTGTTTTAACTTGTTGTGCGGATCGTATTCGAAACCTACGGCTGCGGTGGGGGCCCATTTGGCGTGTTCTTTTGCGATGCCCTTTTTTGCTATGCATTTCATGCGGACCTCTTGGCCTTTGCGTAGTTTGCATATTACGGAGCCCAGACCCTCGTCGTCTGTGATTACGGGGTTGCCCACCCATTCGTTCGGTCGTGGTTCGGCTACGACCAAGTCTCGCGCGTAGACTATCATTCTGTCTCCACCCGAACATCTCGCGTTCATCGTGAGCGTGACGCTGCAGTTTTCGCAATATTGGTCGCAGTCGCAGTCTCTCGTGTACAGCACGTCTTCGATGTGTTTTGAGTTCAGCGGTATGAGGCCAAGGCGGTGGGCGATGAATTCATCGGGCAGGACGGAGGTATTGGCTTCGACCTCGACGAGGTCAATCGCCATCGTCGGAACTTCGGCAAGGATGGTGCGGCGGAGGGAGTTGGCGAAAGCGAGGTCTACGTTGGTGAGGGTGAAGTCCACGCGGTTACTGGCGGCCTAGATAACAGGCTGTTATGAGACGCGAAGGAAGGGGCAATTCCTGGAGAGCAGCGCACCTCTCGGACTGTTACTCGAGGCCCAACGTCGTCGATGTCCATATTTTCGTAGTCCATGATGAAGAGTTCACCCTCTCAGGGGCTACTGCGTAGCAATGTCACTGGCATAAAGACTCTGTAATAGCGAATGCGTATTGCATGAGAGGATATAGAGGCAGATGGTGCGTTGGAAGGGGAGCAAAGTTTTAATGCCAACTGGAGAAATGCTTTGCAGCTATGGAGCTAAGGCTGAGACCCTGAAAAGTAAGCGCATGTATTGAGTTTGTAAGTCCGGAAGCATCCGTTATTAGTGCGTATCAGATCGCTCGACTATTTGAGGCAATCCGAGATTGCTTGTCCCTGCAAGTTCTCGAGCAACGCAATGGACAACTCGGTCCCAGGGAAGAGAAAGTAGTTCGGTCTCTCCGCGCAAAGCTCATGGAGAACCTAACTCTACAAGATCTGCCACTGGCAGGAGGTCCAAGCCATCTACAGCCAACACCCGGAGGACCTCCCCAGCTCCCACCTCAGGTATGGGTGGCTGCCCATTCTCCGAAGGTCTTCTTCTGCTCACGAATCAGATGTTTACGACCGCTGCTCAACTATTGGACTTGACTGACAGTGAGACCTCCTTTGGGCTCTCTTGTACGAGCTAGCATGGCTGACCAAGGGTAACTTGAGTGAGCTGGTAGAGAAGCTCATGCTTGTTCTACGTGATGGGAAGAAGCTCCTTGGTGTGTTGAGAAGCTGGGACCAATTTGGTAGGCAGGAACTACGTCTTCCACGTATACGATTTGTTCTCACTGGCCTCACTCTCGCCTAGCGAATCTTGTCCTCCAGGATACAATTGAGCGCATTTTCGTCAAGGACGTCTATGCAGACATCAATCGTGGGATTTTCCTGGTCAGAGGGGAGAACGTTCTCCTACTGGGCGAGATTGTACGTCTAGGTTGTGTAACGTTGCGGCATCTCTGATCCTCTGTTACTAGGATCTCGACAAAGATGATTACATACCCGAGCCGTTCCGCAAGGTATCCGCCGAGGAGATTCACGAGCTCGACGTAGCGGAGAAAGAGAAGAAGAGAAAGACGGACAAGCTACGGGCCAAAAAGCTACAAGGACTTGGTTTCGATGTGGAGCACGCTGGAGAGATCTTGTTTTGAGAGACGCAAGACATTTTGATACTGCGTTTCCACCGTCATTCAGCGCGTTGGACGTTAAAGGTAACGAGTGAGGGGGAGTCGTGCAGAAGCAGAATATTGTGAAATGCTTCTGCCGGCATAAGGAAATACTGGTGTTGATTGGTCCATTTCATGCAATAAGATTGCATTTCCTCGCTCAATCGTTTTACGTGAATATGTTGTCTCGTATGCATCTCTGATCTTTGCTTTGTTTCAATTCGCTCATCGCTAATGATATCATAGCGAACCTAGCGTGGCTACCAAGTTCCCTATTCTACAGCTTTCACGGAGCCAATACCTAATCTCCGGATAATTAGGGTTCACGCAAGCACGGGAGCTAAGACTGCAGGTACCTGGAGATCGTCAGCCTCGCTACCAAACGCCGATCCTCATGGATGAGTCAGGACCACAACATCATGGCTGCCCAGGTATGCCCACATTGAGGGTTTCCGCAAATATGGATCGCTAATAGATCAGATAGTTTGACGTGAAACCCACTTTGGCTACAGTTCAGGCTGTACTTTCAACAACAAAAGCTCTCTCTAACCCACCAAACCTCGTTCCAATTTGCGCTACCATCCCCGCCGATGTCCTCACGCCTGCAATAGCATACCTCAGAATAGCAACTCAGTAGGTGGCTTCACACTGTTGGAGCAGCTACTGAGCCTCTACAGCTTCAAGTCCAGATACTCGTTCCTGTTCGAAAGCGCCGCAAGCTCAGAGACAATCGGAAGATATAGCTTCGTCGGCGCCAGTAAGTTTGTGAGGGCTTTCCAGATCTTGATGCACGCCGATTGACTTCATGTACAGATCCACGGAAAATACTCAAGACTGGCCCAGGTCATGGACCAGAGGGCGACCCGCTGCCGATCCTCGAACAAGAGCTCGCTCAATGCCGAGAAGCAGTCATTCCAGGGCTCATATTACCTCCACTGACTGGAGGCGCCATTGGATATGTTGGTTATGACTGCGTTCGATATTTCGAACCACGAACCGCACGGAACATGAAAGATGTCCTCAGAGTCCCCGAATCGCTCTTCATGCTCTTCGACACGATAATCGCGTTCGACCACTTCTTCCAAGTCGTGAAAGTTATAACATACCTTCATGTACCGCCCGCACCATCGTCTCCTACCTCTATCTCTTCTGCCTACGAGGACGCCTATCGATCTCTCACCACTACCATTTCAATCCTACAATGCGCAGAAGTTCCACTTCCGCAGCAACCCCCGATAACCCCAAATCAGACGGGCGTATCAAACATCGGCCAGAAAGGCTACGAAGCCCACGTGATTACACTAAAGAAAGAGATCCAACGTGGGTCTATAATACAAGCTGTTCCTTCTCATCGCATCTCGCGTCCCACCACTCTTCATCCTTTCAATATCTACCGTCAACTTCGAACCACAAACCCGTCTCCATACCTCTTCTACATCTCCTGTTCAGACTTCCAACTTGTTGGAGCCTCCCCAGAACTCCTCGTTAAACGCGAACCAGACACCCACCGTATAATTACCCATCCTATCGCCGGTACGGTCAAACGCGGGGCTACCCCTACAGAAGATATCGACTTGGCAAATCAGCTTCGTGAAAGTCCAAAAGACAGAGCAGAACATGTAATGCTCGTGGATCTGGCAAGAAATGATATAAATCGAGTCTGTGACCCCTTAAGCACAAGGGTTGATCGCCTCATGCTCGTCGAAAAATTCTCACATGTCCAGCATCTCGTTTCCCAAGTAAGTGGACTGCTCCGCACAGGCAAGACTCGTTTCGACGCCTTCCGGTCCATATTCCCGGCCGGCACAGTAAGCGGTGCTCCCAAAGTGCGTGCCATGGAACTGATAGCCGAGCTCGAAAGGGAGAAACGAGGTGTTTATGCAGGCGCTGTTGGCTATTTTGGTTATGGTAATGTTGATCAAGAAGGTAATGAAGGTGAAGGGGCAATGGACACGTGTATTGCACTGAGGACGATGTTGGTCAAAGATGGTGTTGCGTATTTGCAGGCTGGTGGAGGAATCGTGTGGGACTCGGTGAAGGAAGAGGAATGGGAGGAGACGATGAACAAGCTGGCTGCTAATTTAAGATGTATAGATGCTGCAGAGGCAAGGTATGCTGATATTGAAGCTGAAGAAGGTAAGAAGAATGGAATCGAAGAGAACGGAAAGGCCCATATGGACTAGGCAGCAGCGTGAATCGGTGCACAGCCTCAGAAAATAAATGAACATTTATCCAATAAGAAAGTATGAACAATGCATGTGAGTTTCCTGCAGCATTGTTGGACGAATACCCTATATTCAGCCCTTCAAAATTAAGTGAGCTTTGCTTCGTGAAGTGAACGTTTCTATGGCGATGTTAAGACCCTCGTTGCTCCGTCAATTTGAATGGTCTTTCGGCCGCAGGAGAGTCAGCTTTCAAAAGTAAAAAATTGATCTTCACGGATATTGATGGGTGCGTTCGTGTTAGCCTAGAATAACGAAGACAGATGGAGGAGTAGCAGAAATCTTCATCTAGGAACTGTAGAGACAGTAATTCGAGATCGATCTGGCTGATTGTATCAACAGTCTAGATCGATTAACATTGATAATGTATTGTTGATAGCATCTAGAAGGCCATTTTTGGATCATCTACAAAAGAGATAGTTTGCTGTACTTTTGTAAATCACAACATAATGCATGCTGCATAGCATGATCGAGGCTAACATAGCGTACATAGGTGCACTACAAGCTGACGATTACCGAACATACGGAACATTATCTGATGTGTGTAACGGCTCGGTGACCGTGGAGAAGATGGTTTTTGCAAACATGGCGGTATGTGGGAGCCATGTCATACGTATCACATACTCCCCAAAAGTTGGACCGCCCTGGTTGATTGCCAAGAGGAAAAGCGATTTCATTGGCTGAGTACAAGCGCTCCCGTTGCGGCCTGTTTACGCGCTGTACGTTTCACCCCGTTCGTGTAAGGTGGAACATCAATTCTATTCTAGAGTATCCATGATGTAGATACGGCTGTCGCTTATGTCTGTTACCCTAGGGAAGCATAGAAACCCCCCCATGGGATGTTCCCGAAGAGAAGCCAAAGATGCTTCATGAAACATGTTATGGGTCGTTCTCGGGAGTGGTCCTTGCACAGCCAACATCCCAAGCTTTTCTGCTCTCTTTTGGTGCCCATCTTTGCTGTCCGCACGAAACGTTTCGGCACATAGCATGTGAGGCTAAGTTGATCCCTATTGTTCCTTCATTATCGAATGAAACGTGAGTGGCTCCACCCGTTGATGATTGATATATGATCTTCATGCCACTTTGCTACATGTTATCGAGATCATCCTGGTCCGTTGTTATTTGATCTGACCTTCGACCTCCATCCATTTACTATCATTGCCTAAGAATTACTGTCCTTCTTATATTTAGTTGCAGTTGCGATTGCGCGATTTAGTTGACTCGGTCACATTTTTGTGTGACATCCAGTCTTTGACACTTCTCGCTCCCTGCAACGATTGATGTCACCATGAAATTCAGTCTCTACCTCTTTGTGGCTACTTTCGCACAGGCTACCGCAAAATTCGATCCAGGAGCGCTGCCCAACGAAGTATCAGATGCAAGAAAAGCGTTGGTCACAAGGGTCGTAGATCAAGGAAATGGCCTGGCACCAACAGCGTTAACCCCGTGTGCAAACAACGCTCTCTGGCAGGAGGCTGTTGCAAATGATCTGGCAGTGGGGAATGGCTCGAACGCAAATCGAAACTTTTACTCCCTGGTAGTGGAGTGGCAACGCCTCGAGAACAGCAGCCAGAGTTATATGCCCGATGGCCTAATTTCATCGTCAACATTTTCGCAGGCATTGCAAAAGGGTGCCGAAGCTTATCCGACCGAATTCAACCGGGCACAGGCTCTCACTTCGCAAAGTAAGTCATCTCTCTTGGCAAATGTCCCGCGGAGTAGTCTGACACTGGTCTGGTGACAGTCGAAATCTCCTCCACTCCTGAGCAGACCATCAAGTCATTTGGTATCTCGGGTGCCTGGTGGCCCAACGACTTGAACTTATTTCCCCCTGCCTCGCAGAAAAACCTGTCAGCTCTACTCTTTGACAAGGATTGGCTCTACGTGAGCGGCTACCGCTACAACGTGGGCGCTAGTGGAGATCAAGATGACTCTACATCATTCACATACCCGTCCCCACTCCGTTTGGTGCAGTCCTTCATGAAGACTGATGGCACCTATGACTGGAGCCGCGATGGGCCAGGTATCTATTATCTAAAGGCGGCTCAAGCTGCGCACGTGTCGTCAATTGCCTTTTTTGTCAATGCTCAGCCATCCGCCTTGACCCAGTATAAGCAAGTATGTGGAACTACGTTGACCTCGACTTCCATACCAGCCTATGTTGCTTTCATCGAACAGGTTTTAGCGCATTGGACCAATGAAGGTATAGTCGTCGAGTACATCTCACCCATAAACGAACCGGACGACAATTTCCAAAAGGGGAATATGAAACCATGGTCCTGTCCGCAAGAAGGTATGCAAGTACCTGTAGACACTCGAAGCGGAGTGTTCCAGCAGTTGAGAGCGACCTTGACAGCTTCATCCTCGGCTGGCGCAAAAGCTGTGAAGATCGTAGGAGATGAGAGCAGCCAGATCACACAACAAGCGTTAACGGAGTATATCAAATCATACAGTGGGTTCCTGAAGTCGAAAACGAATCCAGGGTGGCTTGTCGATACGCTGACCGGCCAGTACATTGATGCAATCGCAGTCCATATGTACGACTTTCCAGATGACTCCTCTCTAAGGAACTTCAAACAGCTGGTCATCAATGCATCGACCCAGGCGACACCACCACGTACACCGCCGCCAATCAAGATGACTGAGGTGTCGTCCTTCGCCAGCGCTCTTGGAGTGCGCAAACCTTGGGGCTCTACCGGGCCTGGTCTCTTGACTTCAGAGTACGATCCAACCATTGACAATGCGCTTGACATGGCGCGAATGATCTGGCAAATGATGACGCTGGTCAACGCCGAATCTTGGGATTGGTGGACAGCTGTCAGCACCATGTTGGGGTGCAGTCCTACTACAGATTCGGCCTGCCCGTCCAAATACGTTTCAGGCAAAGGATATAACGACGCACTCATCTACATCGATCCAAGCTATGCCACCAACAAGAATTACAACTTCTATCTCACCAAACGCTTCTGGGTCTTCAAGCACTTTACAACATACATCCGTCCGGGCTCAGTCCGCTATGACATCCCTAATGAGTCCCTGCCGTATGGGACTGTCGCTATGGCGTCACTTGGTACCGACAAGACATGGAACACCGTATTCATCAATCGCAACGCAACTGATCAGACGATTACTCTAAAGTTGCCTGGTGTTGGAGGAAAGCTGCTCGGTATGACGCAGACCACCGCTGACGACGATTTGCGAAGTATGCCACTGCCGACAATTTCGGGCGCCAACACGATTCAAATCACGCTGCCGGCACGTTCAGTGCTGTCATTGCAGTTCAATTTTCCAGGCACAGCTACTCCCAGCACGTCGATTGCTTCAAGGGAATTTCGCAGGGCTAGCAGATTAGAGAAGCCTGACGATCGCGCAATTGGGGAGCAGGGTCTGGAAAGAAAGGCTAGTAGTAAGTCTCGAAGTCGACCTCGGAGTCGATTTGCATGAAAGCAAGCAGCATTAGAGAGTCTCTACAGCCTCGAGATATACGATATGGCTTATGATTCTCACGAGTCACAAGTCTGCTTTCACAAGCTCAACCGTTCTTGATTGTGTTACTCTTCTTCTGCCCTCTGTGATTTAAAGTCAAACACTTGTCTCGAGCTTTTATGCAATAGTCACTGTGCGTTGGTCCTGCTGCGCTGCAAGAAAGCCCTCGTCTTAAACATATTTCAGCCCCACCCCACACGAAAGAATTGAGTTTGTAACTCGGTTCGTATCCACGAGGAATGCGGACTTGTGCTTAGCAGTTTGCGCGAACACATGCGGGTACCTGCTGGCGTTGTACGTTACCCGCCTTGAGGCTTCGCGGGTACTTCTAAACATATGCGAGGAAACCGTCTGCATCATCCAACCACCACACCCTTCGGTATCTCTCTTCCAGGACCTGGAGTCCCTGTCCCATAATGATCTCCCAGCTACAACTTCCGTGTGCAGCCTTCGCCGCCCTTGCGCTTCTTTCTGCCCTCACAAGTGCAAATCCCCTTTCCGAAAACGTCCCCACAACAACAACGACAGCCCCCCCAACCGCGATCGGCACTCCCTTCTTCGGACCCTCCTGCTTTCCCCTATCACCCTACTCCACCAACACCAACACCAACAAAAACGCCTCCAACACCCTCACCTCCTACCTCAACGACTGTGACCGCGCCATCGATTCCTTCATAAACTACCCCACCCTCTCCCAACAAATCTTTCTCTGGTACCGCATGGGTCCCCACCCCATCCCTCCATCCGGAACGCAATCGCTACCCTACACGGTCGAAAAAGGTCTTTGCGTCGTGCAGCTGGACGTGCTGGATGAGGACGAGCCGAAAGCTTATGACAGGCTGGCGCTGAGGGGGTTGAAATATATTGTGGAGGCGTTGGCGGATCGGTGTGTGAGACCGTATGTGCGTGAGGTGGGGGGTGGGGTTGTTGCTGTGGGGAGGAAGAAGGTGCTTGGGGTGACTATTCGGTCGAGAGTATGGGTTGGAGGGAATGGAGAGTCATCTATGGATGATGAAAGGTAGCAATGGGATCAAAGTTCTTTAACCCATGCCCACGATACAACTGCACTTGTCCTGGGCTCTTCATGGGCTCTTTTGTTGATGTGGTGAATTATTCTAGGTATAGAGTTGATGTGCATCACAATTCAAAAGAGAAGCGCCACCCCACCCTCATGTGTACTGCACCTTCACTGCATGATTCATCTTCCTCACCTCCAACCATCCCATCGCTCAGATATCCGCTCAGTCCACCACGACAACATTCACCCCACCCCATCCCTTTCTTGAAAACGGAACCATAGAAATCCAGTCCATTTCCAAGCCAGCAATCAGCGTGATGCTCACACACATCCTCCAACCCTCCATTCAATATTCATCAGGAAGAAAATGGGACGCTAAGATTCTTAGTTGTGTTGATGTAGTAAAAGGCTTTGGGAAGCCGGAATTTATTGATGTGGAGCGGTCGCGCTTCAGCTCGAGGTTTGCAATATGCGCTGCTTACATGGGCTATATAGATGTATGTGATGAGTTGGAATTTTGAAGACTGATGATACGGTAAGGCCACGATGATACTGGCTCAACAGCTGCGATCACAATTGTCTGACAAGTAGTCTGGTGATGGAGCAAAGGTTAATGTAACATGATGACTGGATTTATCAAAGGCTCTGCGCTTGTTTGTGGTTTGTAACTTCCGATGCTTATCTATAGAAAGCTTGGGTTTGGGGAATGTGGAAGAAGTCCTGCCCCTACGGAGAATGGGATTTGCGATTGGCCTATTTAGGATGGGATGCTTTCGAGCGTTGATTTGTTGTATCTGGGGCTCGAGGTTTGAAGGCGCTGTTTTGTATGGGTTGAGAAGGCAAAGTTTGGGTGAATGGTGGTGTTTGGGTGTGTGGTGGTTAGGAGGATTGTTGATGTGTTGGTACGGTGTCAGGCCTATAAACGGACGGTTAAGCTTTAGTTCGATGCGCCGCAGATGGGATAGCCTGAAGGGAGGAGGTTTTTCAGCACGGGCGTTCGATATAGGATAAGTGTCGGTGCTTGTCTTATGCTTGGGTGTTTGGTCGTTTATCCGGGAGATATCCCTTTGCCTGTTGACGTTTCTTCTCGCATTTTGAGAATAGATACATTGACCACGTGTGGGTTTCAATAGCTGCAGGACATCATTATCGGCAAGAGATGTTGATACCAAGAACGCACAGGCTGAATGAATGTATGCGAACCCTTAGGCGGAGGATATAGTAATCCTCAAAGACTTGGAGGGCGGATTTCGGCGGTTCAAAGCAATATCGGTAAGACTTGAAACCGAGGACCATGCTCTGGAGCCCGCATTCAAGTCTTCGATGACGAAATTGTGAAGAGGTATACTCAAGCTGGAGAAACTGAGGAGCTGGGCCAGACATGTTGCAGAGTACCAAAACGACCCAGTCGAGGGTAAAGGCGTCCGAAGAAGAAAGAAAACAACATGTAACTTTTGGAAGTAAAAGGTATGTGAGTCTTCAAAGGGGCACTCACATCATCCACTCGGAATATGCGCACGCTGACAGGGGGAAGACTTTGATGGGTATACCCACAATCATACCAAAGTAGTCTACGGACAACGATCCGGACTACCATACAGTATTGCCAATATTGGTTTCGGAGTGTGACAAGGTCTGGGAATTATTCGGGCGTTTGGAAGGAGAATATGGTTGAGAATTCGAGCAGCTACCTGCTGATGGGGACGCTCTGTTGAAGCCCGAATCGTTACTCGATCTGCCAGGAACGAAGGAAAAGAAGATAATGCTGTGGTAGAGGCGTGGAGAGGTAGCTAAGCTACTACAAAAGAAAGCTTGCTTCTTTGAATGGAAAGAAACTTCGTAGAACGCTGTCTGGAGAGCGTGCTTGCCAAAGGAAGCCAACTTGGTACCGAGATTTGAATTCGACATGAGACTTTCGAGTCTTCGATTGAGTGAACGAGTAGTCGACCCATAAGGTAAACGATCAATTGTAGCCAGACTACAGTGTCTGATGTTGACCTGATATGCTTAAGCGCTCCACCATCCAACAATGAAACTTGAGATTTGAGCTTCTAGCCCTCTGCCGTGGACAGACTCAACTTTTGGACTGAAATCTTGAGAATTCATTGATACTCTCCCAAGCCGCTGCCTGCTTCCAAAACCTAGAGCTGACCTCGTCGTGGTTGAGGACATGCCGACCATTGCATCCCCTAAGCAATCATGATGCAAGAAGCACAGATGATCTACTATGTAAGGTACTTCACAGGAGTGCTGACGCTAAGCCACATCAGGCTTACGGCGACAGATCTGTTCGTTCCGGGCCGAACCTTCAAAAACGCGTCCCAAACCGCGTCCTTTCAACTCTCCCAGACTGCCTCCCCATCCCTCTACCATTCGCAGTCCCGTTCGACTCCAATACCAGCAAACATGGCATCCTCCTCACACCCCACCTTCCCCTCACGTCCCTACGCCTCCAATCTAGGCAAGCTCCCCGACCGCTCTCTCGGCGCCACATTCGGCGCATCCACCACACAGCAACAGCGCGAAAACGCACGGCTGGAGCGGGAAAGAGAGAAGCTGGAAAGGGAGAGACAGGAGCGGGAAGAGCAGAATCAGTTGACGGAGGAGCAGAGGGAGGAGATTAAGGAAGCTGTAAGATTATCTCCTTCAGGCGCCATGGATCCCATAAATCAACACAAAGAGCATGTCCGTAATGAAATCTAAATGCTAACAAGCACACGATGCCGAAACAGTTCACCCTCTTCGACCTCGACAAAGACCAAAAAATCGACTACCACGAACTCAAAGTCGCCATGAAAGCCCTCGGCTTCGACCTCCACAAACCCGAAATCCTCTCCATCCTCCAAACGCACGGCACGCCCTCCCAAACCCCCGAAGGCGCCTCCCCAAACACCTACCACCACTCCCGCCTCCTGCTACCCTACACCTCCTTCCAGACGATAATGGCGCAGCGCATACTCGCTCGAGATCCGAGAGAGGAGATACTCAGGGCGTTTGAGCTGTTTGATGAGGGGGCGAAGGGGAAGATCAATTTGGCGGATTTGAGGAGGGTGGCGAGGGAGTTGGGGGAGGGGTTGGAGGAGGAGGAGTTGAGTGCTATGATTGATGAGTTTGATCTTGATGGCGATGGGGCGATTAGTCGGGAGGAGTTTTTGGGGATTTGTTTGCAGTGAGGGGGTGTGATAAGGAGGGGGTAATTGTTTTGAGGCGTTGTGGTTGGTTTTGGAAATGTAGCGTGGCGTTTACGTGGTATATTGTTTGAGGAAAGGGGGCGTACGGAGGGTCACTCGGTGTTGGAGCATGGACGCAGGAGTTCTCTATACTTATACTTTGAAGGGGCAAAATCTAGCTCTGCTTGAAAATCACACATGTATATGGTCTGTCGTTCTATATCCCGGAAATGTGAGGGTTACCGTCCGACACCCTGAGATTCTATTTTCGTTTGTCCAAATCCATCAAATGCTCAAAAATTCGTACCATTCCACCTCTGTCTCGTCTCAAGCTAAACAGTTAAGCAAAAATCGAACGGCCGTTAAATGTATCCGTCAGTAGATTAGAGATACGCCTTTCGAGCATCGTTCCCTGCGCCGCCTCGGAAGTCATCGTCTGCGAGTTTTAGAGTCAGTATCCCTATCTCAAGGCAGCGATCAAGCAATGAGACGTATCAGTGGTATTGGAAGTCTCAAGACGCATCGTGCAACCCTAAAAACCCCCCTGAGGTGGGCAGAGAGCTTGCGGATATACCACTTACCGAATTCTTCGTTGGCCTCGATGGCCTCGGTCAGGTGCTCATAGCCTAGAGGCTTCTTCTTGGCTATGGCCAGTGAGTGCGCCATGCGCACGGTATTCTTGATCTTTCCTGGATGTCAGAAGACCATGACGCGGTGACAATCAAGTAATGGATAGAATTACCTGTCGTCCGTTGAAGTCTCTTCTACATAGTTCTTCGAGTTGCTTCGACGTGATGCTGATGTCTTTGATATCCTTCGAAGGGCCAGTGGCTTGTTTCAAGAAGGTCGTCCAGATCTGCGGATATACCCAAGTCAGCGCCTCGTCGTCAGGACTCGGACTTTTCACAAGGGCAATACCTCTCCCTTCGCCCTTCTCCCCAACGCCTCGTACTTGATCCCGAGATGGACCCTGCTCTGAACAGCCTCATCGAACGCCGTCACCCTGTTCGTAGTAAGTATCATCACGCCTTGGAAGTATTCCAATTGCCGCAAGAAGACGGAAACTAGGGTGTTGTGCTGTAGATGCTGACGCTCGCGAGATTCGAGGAAGACGTCCGCTTCGTCGAGAAGTAGGATGGCTCTCCAACGAGCCACAAGATCAAGCATTTGAGTGAGGGAAAATTCTAGTCCATCGGCATCGAGGCCTAGGTCGCCAGCTGTCGCCTAGCAAACTATCAGTTGCCAATTCGAGAAGGAGGATAAGGAGGTAAAACCCGGTAGAGTGGCCGATGACGGTGCTCCGATATGGCTTCAGCGGTCAAGGTCTTGCCTACGCCGGGCGGGCCACTACCAACGTTAACCGGTATGCTCGAGCCATTGGAATGATGGCATACTGTAATAGAATGATGAGACCTTGACCCTTGCCTTCGACGACGTCATCGAACGCAGTCTCGGCTTGATCAGCGGCAGTCTCTTGCACAAGCGCTTGCAGAATGTCCTTCTTCTTCTCCGGAATGACAAGGGAGTCGAACGGCAAGGTGGCCCAAGTAATTTCCTCGATGCACGAAACGGCAAATTCAGCTGCGTTCATCAGTCATCGGCTTTACAATAGATTCCACATTGGGGAGCTGACCCCAGATTCTCTTTTCGAGAGAAAATCCCAAGACCGTGGGGGAGCAAATGAGGAGGTCGTTGTCTTGCATTTTGTCCGGGTCCGAGATGATATAGCTTCGGGGCTCCGCTGCAAAAATGTTATTTGTGTTATCTACGAGCTCTCCTCCGAGATCGTTCATCCGCGCTCTGATGCCCCCTATCGCTCTGCCTACCGAGCCGATTACACGTGGGCTGTTGTAGTTTGGGTTGTGCTCTCGGAAAGTAAGCGAATCCACCATCAGGCGACCCTTCGCCGAGAACTTGACGGTCTTTGCCGGAGGATCCTTCTTGACGTGTGCAAGGCCAGAATAAGCGCAGTGATGGACGCCTGCCAACGCCGTAAATCGCCGGCCGCGATTGATCAGAGTTGACTTGACGGTACTCATATCTTGATGATACTTCAAGGGGAAGGCATCAAGGGACGTGATCGGCCGGGCTCCCGCAAATTCGCATATTATTATCATATCAGATACCTCGCCGAAGACTTTGCCATCCCAATTGATGTTGCGTACGTCGAGGGCGAAAAATTTCCCCCTCATACTCTCTCTTTCCTCACCAAAGTCAACGATAGTGCATTCAGGCTGTTCAGAGTTCTCGTCTACAGTGTAGACGATCGAGTTCGGTGGGAACAGGGCCCAGAGAAGGTCGAATGTGATTTCACCATGCTCGAGGAGTTTTGGCAAAGTCTTGATTGCAGATGCAAAGTGCGTTTGGAGAAAGCGTACAAGCAGGTCTAAGTGTTGCGATTCTTTGTCCGTGTCCGGGAGGATGGATTCTAGTCGTGCTTCCAATTGTGGTAGGTGATGATAAAGTATCTCGGCGCGGATCTTGGATGATACTAGGTTAGGATTCGTCAGAAATTCGGCGTTCGACTTACCTCTGGACTATCGGAATGCAAGGAAATAGTCCTGATATCCTTGAGAACCTGGCGTAGCGCGTCTCTCAGAGGTTCGGATTTGATATCTATGAACGTCCTGTAATTTCGATTGAATTCATCTACAAGAAGGTCAGCGAGGAGATATTATAGCAGACATTGTGAAAGCAGCCTACCATATTTGCGCCTCTCGACGAAGATATACTCTTCATAAACGTCTTCGTCGTCGGTCTTGTCCAGTTGCTCAACTAATTTGTGACCATAGGATTTACGGTCCCATCTATACAGTACGATTTAGTCTTTCATCCGTATGGTAGGGTATCGGGACTATACATCTGATTTACTGTTTTGTACTCTAATTTCGAGGCCCTAATTCTAGGTATCGGTTTCTTCTCATCCTTGTCTGTTTCTTCGGAAACGTCCTTTTTGGGGGGATCAGGGGGCTCTCCGTTTGCCATATGTACTTCTGTACCATTAGGACTTCCTCCATGATCATCCCCAATGGGCTTTTCGGACGTAGCGGACGGCATCCTGAGAACCAAATTGCTTGGGATGCGAAATAGACAGTTCAATTATCGCCAAGGTGCAAGGTCGAGTTTATATGACTTATGAGCATGAATTCAGGCAGCAAAGGCGCAAGGATGTGGATGAGTCACCGAACTGATAATCGTGGACTGTAGCAAAACATTCCAGGCATCTGCGAGCACGATGGCGAAGGCTGAAAAGCAAATCTACCTTCAGTCCAGGTACGAGATGGCTTTGCTTTGCGCCCAGAGCGCAGCCAGCGTGGCTGAGGCGAGCTAGTTCTAGATAGAATAAGAGCCTTGGCATGCACAGAGGCTCCAACAGCAAGCCACTCCTAGCTGCGTAATAACAGCCACAAACGAGAGAGCTTCACCCATCGTTTCTACTCACTTGCTGGTGCTCAAGGCTGACAGCTGATTTTCGTGACTCTTGTTCATCTCTGATGCATCTCTGATGTGGTCATGTAGCACCATTCGACCCAAAAGAGGAAAGCGTAATCAATCGGCTTGGCTTACTAGCGGTCCTACGACAAGGAACTGAATATATGTACCTGATATGCATTCTTTCTTCGGTGGGAGCATTGCATGATGTTGCTTTGACTCATCCTATGACTGTGCGTTGATGATCTCGGACCTGGCCGATGGGAGGTCGACAGATTGCAGAATAGCCTCCTTACTTAGTCTGTCATTTAAGCTTCTATACAGCATTGCTTAACTTTCAGGTTCAGAACATTATGTGATTTCGTGGCATGTCATGTTTGCTATTGTGATAGCTACCTACCGTTCAGCTGCCTCGTCATGCCAATCTCAGCTGTCTATCTCGAGCATGCAAAACCTCCCACTATCGTTTTTTATATCTATGCTCTATATAGCAGAATTCAGCTGAGGATACCAACACGATGGTCTTGTCTTCGCTCTCTCGAGTAGCTTCTGATATCTTCCGGAGATGTATTGCAATACACAAAATCAATAGCGTTTCTCCCTTCCCAAGGGCCACTCGATGGCTTGTTAAGACTGTTTGAACACACTTTCGAAGAGAAATTCCCCAAGTCGAACCAGTGCGATCCTAACTATCCTCCAAAATCGATGGCCTCGAGAGAGCTGAATAATTCGATACGCCTCTTCATTGCCAAGCTCCCCAGGCAGCACATCAAAGTGTTCCAGCAAGCATTACTTCTCCTATCACCCTCTCCTACCAAAGGTCCATCATTTTCAAGCTCGTCGAAGATCTTCATATATTGAAAGAGCAAAGTCATCCACAACTCAAACTGAAACTTTACCCAAAACTTTAGAAGTTAGAACATCATTCGTCTCATCGTCACATGAACCACGCCTTCATACTCTGACACTCGAAATACCTGATCATACGCCTCTAGCTGGGACAATTTTTTCATTCTTGACTAGTTCACGGTTGCACTACTCCTCCAGCAGCACGGTCGAAGCCTGGATAGCCTATCTTTCACCAGATGCAATGCAATTCCTCGCCATGATCCATCCGACGGAGAACTTATCGTCAAAATCTTGACGGCTCTTCGTATGAGAGAAAATGACCTTCATATAGGAGTCGGCTGGGCAATTTCACTGGTCGCCAAAGACCTTCATACTCTACACCAACTGTAATATGGTGATGCACCGCTTCTGGCTAGAAATGAGAACGGTTACTCCTACCGGGAGGGGAGTCCGAGATCTTAGCCTACCTTAAGGTTCGGCCCGCCTCATATCGTTAGCTCGGCTTCCGAGGGGTTGTAAAAAAAGTCGTGTCCGGTGAGCCGGTGTCCTCTCCAAAATTGCGGCCAACATCGGACACGACTTTTTTTACCGACCCTCGTTCGACCTAGAAGCAGTACGTGAGTACTCAACTGGGTTCCACCGTCCCATTACCCGAGGGAATAAACTAAGATCTCTCCACAAACGAACAAACAGTGACCAATGCCCAACATCCTCATAGTCGGCGCCAGCCGTGGCCTCGGTGCCGAACTAACCAAGCAATACTCTGACAGGAACGATCACGTCTACGCCACGGCACGCTCCGACAAGCATCCCCCATCCAGCCCAAAAATAACCTACATCCCCAACATCGACATCGCAAAAGAAGATGCAGGCTCAAAACTCGCATCTGCCATCGGCAAGAACGGTCTCGATACCGTCATAATCACTGCCGGCTATTTCGCCACCGAAAGCTTCGATGAGCCGAGATGGGAGGAGGAGGTTAAGATGTATACGACGTCTGCGATCGGACCCGTATTCCTCGTGCATCATCTTGTCAAAGCCGGATTACTCTCGTTGGGGGCGAAGGTCATTCTGGTGAGCAGTGAGAGTGGGAGTATTACGTTGCGGCATGAGAGCGAGGGAGGAGGGAATTACGGACATCATTCTAGCAAGGCGGCGTTAAATATGGTGGGGAAACTGCTGAGTTTGGATTTGAAGGAGAGGGGGATCGCGGTGGGGATTGTGCATCCGGGGTTCATGCGGACGGAGATGACGAGGGGGGTTGGGTTTGATAAGTACTGGGATGAGGGGGGTGCTGTTGCGCCTGATGTGGCTGCTACGTCGCTGATTGCGTTTGTTGACGGGTTCGATATCGGGAGCACGGGGGAGTATTGGGCGCCACGGGGACCGAGGTGGGTAGTCTGATTGTTTTGGGAAACTGCGCGTTGCTAATGATGTTTCCTAGGGATATTGGGACCGCGGAGCCAGTGCTCGGCAAAGACTTAAGCACGCCGTTGCAATTGCCATGGTGAGATTGAGAGAGGGGTGAAACGATGAACGTTGGTCGAAGGCCGATGCTCGCTGCTTCAGCCGAGGCTTGCATCTGCCATCGGAGTCGCTGACCACTGATTCAGTATGTGCAACGCAGCTATGCCTGTCTGGCGGACTCGAATTGCTCACTACGGTAATATCTTAGCAGAATACTAATGATTCTAGATTTTAGCCATACGGGAACACTCCCATGGTCAACTTTCTTGATAAGCCCACGCTGATCTTTCCCACTTGTCCTCGCCGCACACACATTGCCTTCACGGTGACGAAAGCCTGCCATAGATCGTAAGAAGTACTGGAGTCATGCACATCCGTCTCACCGCTCGAGGCGATCACAGCCATGATGCATCCATTCGGTCCTATAGCAGGATTATTAGTCCTATGGTCGTTAAAGTATGGTAACCTTTTCAACGATAGGTTCGCGGTTAATATCAGAGATGGTGGGGAAAACACCCACGAGGAGATGCCCAAGCCGTAGGAAGAACTATGGTAGTCAATGGACTGTTTTCGGGACCGAAAATCTCAACAGGCGTGTGTGCGGCGGGTAATCGCGAAACCAGGGCGTCGCAATGGTCCGGGAACACAGCGTTATCAAGGCACTCGATGTTTTGGGGAATGAAGGGCTTCAACACAAGGCTTATGTCGCCTCTAGCGCCTAGATGCAATCAGTGGAATAAGCGTGGAGGAACCAGAAGTCTTCATAAGGCCCACGCACCGATGTGTGTTGCAATTCCACCCATACCGCGATTGTCACGGACACACTCGTCAAGCATTTGCGTAGCAGCTGCGACCAGATCATTCCCGGTTACCAGAGAGTACGGTGCACCTCCAGTCTTGATAATGTCCCAGGTGCAGAAGCCGTCACCTGTTCAATATGAGACGTTTTGTCTGTAGGTGCCATGAGAGTAACCCACCGCTCATCCACTGTATAGGAAGTTGGAGATCCCATACCTGAACAATTTCCGAATCAGTATTGCCTACCAGAGCATCATTCGGACCCATGGGACATAATTAGGGAACAAAATCCATAAGACATTTGTGACACCTCTTGATAGAGTCAGGGAAGGAAAATTCCCCGAACGAGAAATTGACATACACCACCCATAAAACGTTGTCCAATCGTCAAGGGTCGATTGCGACGAGGATACACAAAGGTGTTAAGTGCATCAAGGCAGGAGTCATATTCGAGTTCATGCCCATAGCTGCAATCTATGAGCACCTGATCATTTTTCAACGGGGGTTTCGGAACGGTAGTATTCAATAGTTGTGAAGGGCCCGTCTTTGCCGTGGTGGTATTGAGTTGCGAGATGAGTCTCGAGTCAGGGACAGACAGATTATACGGCGCCGAGGCCGCGATGGATTGACTCAGATCTTGTTGAAAAGGTATAGCGATTGCGGAGACGGTGGTGATGAACAAGGATGCGGCGACTTCGCAAGTCAAGACGAACATGGCAGAGCTCGATAAGGAAGGTAACGAATGTTAAACAAGAAAAGGGATTCGCGATGGTATGGTCAATATAGACGTGGCCTACATTGGCAACAATGACGGCAATAGACTGTTGTCCTTGCGAGCACCGGTCGCGCTTCTACCGTTTTACTATTGCCGCTAACCAGAACCTATCATTGGATGCGGACTGGCAAGCGACTCTGCGCGGTTCATTCTGTCTGAGGGGACGATCATTGAGACCGCTGTCTGAGTATAGCCGGTAAGAGTGCCATGTGCAGAACCATGCTCCGTACGTGGAGATGGGAACTGTTTTTGATCGACAGTAATCCTGCTGAAGTGTGCGACCGCACTATGACAACACTCGAGCATCGAATAGATAAATTCCGTTTGACTTCTGCGGTAGGTGGTACAGGCTGAGATCCATGGAGGATGAGCACGGTGATCAAGTCAGATACGGAGTACCTTAGGTGCTTAGGCAATGATAGTTGTACTAAGGTAGAATAGTACATAGCTCCCGGTAGATCTGCCGTAAGGTAGTTCTAGCGTGCTGCCAGTGCGATAGCCGATAAAGTACCTTGCGTGCTTACTTGCCACGCGGGTCGCAAAAAAGCTGGAACATTCAGAATTCGGCCTTGGCGGGAATCCTACCAAAATCCTTGGCTTGAACGTTCCAGCTTTTTTGCAACCCGCGTGCTTGCTTACCTTACACGTCGTGGACAGTAAAATCCGGACACTAGGCTAGATATAGAACCCCACTGAAATTCGTTAATTTGGCTATTCGGGTACATGCCTTAACTTGATAGTATGATCACCCAGCGTCAACGTGCTGTTTGGGGCGTATGCTACTCGGAGTATGTCTAATGACGTGGATGGAAAAGCATTGATGGTACTCTAAGAGAAATGCATATGGATTTGGGTGGGGCTCTCTATCTGGCCTAGTGTCCGGATTTTACTGTCCACGACGTGCCTTACTGTACCTTAAGGTAGACCTAAGAGTGCTAAGTAAGGTAAGGTAAGAATAAACTAAGAGCTGATCTAAATTAAGCTAAGCATGCAAATCTCGCAGTCCCGTCGATTGTCTGCCCTTTACCAACAGCATGATGGAGAGCGTAGCCATCGTTGTAGGAGACCATCAGGCATACATGCGATACGCTATTTCCCTAGCTAGGAAGGCACCTCCGTTGCCTACGAATTTCTGTGTGGGAGCCGTTCTGGTCGAGGAGACAGCAAATCGGATCCTGTCCACTGGCTATACCATGGAACTACCAGGGAACACCCATGCCGAGCAATGTTGCCTGGCAAAGCTCGGAGAGCAACTCGAGAGCCATGGCGTGGCTCCTCAAAGGCTTGTTCTGTACACAACCATGGAGCCGTGCAACAAGAGGGCGAGTGGGAAACAACCATGCACGGAGACGATATTGAAGACCAAGAACAGCGCCAGCGGCGGTATTGAGATCGTATATGTGGGAATACAAGAGCCGGAGAAATTTGTTGGAGAAAACACTGGGAGGGCTAAACTTGAGGAGGCAAGGATCAAGTATGTGCACCTGTCTGGGTTCGAAGAGGAGATTCTTGCTGTTGCAACTTCGGGCCACCAACAACAGCAATAGCCATGCTCTCTCACAGACCGAGCTGTGCCCATTCTGCTTCAATTGACATGGGAAATCGCGATATATCGAGCCTCGGCGAAAGATGATCATCCCGCCAAGGCTGGTAGGATACGATTACGAGTCCAAACACTAAGTTAGTGATGTAATAATGAGCGAACGTTTCGGTCTCACCTCCGACATTTTGTATATGTTCCGATCACTGCTCTTTCTTCTTTTCCTCTGTTAGATCTTCTTACATTTACACCCCACATATGCGTCTTCCCATCTCCCCATCCAAATTGCAGGGAACTATCAGATCTTCAACCGGATCCAGCTTTGCCGCTTCCAGTATCCTCAAGCTATCAAAACCCTCCCAGAGTCGCAACATGTCTTCATGTAAGTTCCGGAATGCTCTGCAACCATCGCCAAGTTCTCGTCGCACCTTTGCTCGTGCTTCGTAAACATCTAACGACGTCAGCAATGAGCGATCTTAACATCGAGAACACCAACATCAAGACCGCTAGCGGTGTCTCACTGGATGAGCATCAGAAGACCCTTGTTGGAAGCGTATTAGATGTAGGTACCCTTCCTTGAAATGCTTAGAAACTGTGCTGATCCCGATCCAGCTTTTTGCAGGCAGGCCATCATTGAAGAAGCTACAACTATGGGACGACGAAGGCACTTTCGAAGACCCAATTACCAAGGCCGTTGGCCGCAAGCAGTATGAGCCCCAATGGTATGGTCTACAGACCGCCTTCTCGGAAATCGAGCGCCTTCACCACGAAGTTACCTCAGCCGGCAACCCCATCGCCATGGATCTTCGCACACGCTACGTTGTCAAGGGTATTGGCAAGGAGCAGACGATCGATAGCAAGATCAACATCTTTTACGATAAAGCCACAGGCAAGATCACGAAAGTTGAGGACAAATGGGACGGCAAGCTTCCGGATAGTTCCTTCCAGAATGTGAGTATCGATCAACTATTCAGTCCTTGGTGGTGGATAAACTACGGAGTATCCTGGGCCTGGTGGGGATGGAGTTTCACGTGGGGCATGTACTGGTGGCAGGGAGGTCAATCAAATATTTGTGATTTAGAAATGCTGACTCGCATGTTTCTACAGGCTTTTCGAAAGATCAATGCCGTGACCGTGCCAAAGCTTGTTGGGGTACCCAAGAACAATGAAGAGGATGCGGCAAGGGGAAACCAGTAAGAGCCTGATTACGGTCTCAACAACAGCCTCCCAGTAAGATACACACCCTTCATAGGGGCTACCGTTTCGGAGGTTTTCCTTTCTGAAGGCTTCCATTGGCTCAGGTGGTCGGGTATACGGCTCGCCTTCGTATCAAACTATGCCAAAAGCATTCGTTTGAAGTCCTTCACGCGAACGTCTGCGGGTCGGTGAGTATTTGCGCGCTCGCTATCGTCAAGCACCATGTACCCGCAGATTACAGCCGCGCCCCGTGCACGGTAAGTCTATATACTTACCCAAGGCGTACTAAAGTGAATATCCCGTGGTTCTTTAAATCGTTCTACAATCAACGAAATGAAAACCTTTCCGATATAATTGCGAGAAGTTACACTTACAACCCATTTTGTTGCACGGTTGCATTTCCGAAGGCACAGGACATAATCAAATACATCAATCTTTTTTGGAGTCATGCACTATCTATTAGGCATTTCCGCTTTCCTCAATATATGCCTTGCCATAGTACTACCGGCTGACTCGTCGTCCTTACTTTCACAATACACCCAGACTATTCCCTCCGCGCTCGAGTAAGTCACTAAATATACTCGCTCCTGGGACCTAGACATAACTAACGACTTAACCTCATAGAATAACTAATCAGACATTTAGTGAATTCAATGCACTCAACGTTCCCATTCCAATTGCTGGCCTCCCAGATGTGACAACCAACGTGAGATCTGATGGTCGTCCTCCTTACTTGAAAGGTGGCCAATTGATGTCCTCCTTACTGGAGGCGGTTAACGAGCTCTGGCTAAGTACAGATTCAACACCACTCAGATTTCCGATCACCTATAGCACAGCAGCTTTTCCGAACATTGCCATCCTCATATCACCAACACACATCAAGAAATTGACACCCGTAAAAATGGCCTTGGGATTGGTTCAGACAGTTGCAAGTATCGCGGGCGCAAAGCAAGATCATTGGCCGGGAGGTATAATTACGACGATGGCGGATGTACCCTCTGCTCAGACGCTGGGTCTTTTTAACATCTGGGATGACACCCTACCACGGAATGCCTTACTGTCATTGAACAGGAGATCGGCAAAAGCGACAACGCTATCCTTCGCCAACAGCAGTATTACGACCACAACCGGGCTGGGCATCGCTGGCAACGGCACATGTGCCACAACTTGTTCCTCCTTGACCGACAACCCACCTAGCCCAATCGCCGATGTAGACTGGCTGTTCATATTCACCAGTGTCGTGCTTCGCGTATTCCCCCACTCTTCCTCCGAAAGCGTGGCAGCACAGTTTCACAGACCCGGCGAGAAAAGCTGGATCGCGGTCACCGCCAAGAAGCAGGTCAGGTGCAGAGTCCTGTTCTCCGACACGGTTTTCGACGGTTCAGCACCGTTGACGTTGGCGGGCTACGTAGAGGGTATGCTGGCTATCTTGAGGGAATGGGCTCGGAACGATGTTTGGCGGGAAGGATGGGGGGAGATCAAGCTGCGTGGTCTGAGGGTAGCCACGATGCAGATTTCTCGTTTTAAGGCTGAGGTAGGACGGGGAGATGGAGTAGCGATTGCTTAAAGAAGCGCGTTGACGTGTTGATCTTTTATTATCATATTGTCATGGTACTATTGCTGCTGGATTCTTGGTGGAAGGGCTAGGATAGGCTAGGCTAGGCTCAGTCCTCAGGCAGAATTCACCGTCTGCCACCAAAGGTCCTATTCTAAACAGATACGAGCTGTTGTTTGGGCAGCTTGCCGCTTTTCCATGCATAGTTCGCCATCATCGAGAATGCTATGCCTAAGTCCCTTTCCCCTCCTCAAACCTTCTACCCCGCCTACTGCTTCTCGCTCTCCCCCACCCATAAAACATGGGCTAGGTTGACTGCGGCGGATGTCCACGCTCTCACAGAGCGTGCCGGCTTCGAAGGTATGTCGTCCGATGTTCTTGCGGGATTGAACACGTGCGACAAAGGGAGTTCACAATTCATCCCAAGGCGCTGCGGTCTTACTTCCCCCTAGGGCAAAACCTCTATTTCCATCACAATCACCCTATTAAATGGATCCGCCTGGTCGGTGTCATTATTGCGATTGACATCTATCCCACTCGATGGATCATGTCGCTGGACGACAGCAGTGGTGCTACAATTGAGATCACTTGTGGTCGGCAGAAACCAGTACAAACAGTATTGCCACCTGGAGACGCCAGTAAAGCAAGAATTCCTGATGCTCCTACAGAAGGTCATACGGCTACGGGGGTACGCATTGACCTGAGGGGTATTGACATTGGGAGTGTGGTGAAGCTGAAGGGAGGGATCGGAAGTTTCCGCGGAGAAAAGCAGATACTTTTAGAGAGAATATCGACTATACGCACTACGAACGAAGAAGCTGCTGCCTGGGCCGAAAATACGGAATTTCGCATGACTGTACTCGATATTCCTTGGTTAGTCAGTGAGAAAGATGAGAAAAGAGCGAGGAGGAAAGCTGAGGGTTTGGATCGCGAACAGAGGGCGAAAGAAGAGCGAAGAAAGAAGCGCATGATTGAATCCAAGGCGATCACGAAGCCGGAAGCCGGGAATAGCAGGCAATCTACCGCTGGATACGAGAACCGGAAAAATGGAGAGGCGAGGCATGCTACTACTGTAGTAGAGATGCAGGGAATAGCCAAGATCAAGAGAGCTCAGGAAAAGAAACTAAGGGAACAAGAGTTCGAACGAGCAAAAGCACAGGAGGAACAGAGGAAACTCGATTTCGACAGAGCATCACGAATGGAGAAGGTACAACAGGAAGAGGCTCAGCAAGTTATCGCGGACGCTGAAAAGCTAAGACATGAAGAAGGCCTACGTATTGCTGCAGAAATTGAAAAAAAGGAGCGAGCAAAGAGCAGGAGAGACGAGGATAGGAAGCTGAGGGAGCAGGAATTTGAGAGGTTGAAGCGTCGTAAAGAGATTGAAAAAGATGAGCCGAGTCGTACAGGTGACTGAGTTGTATGTGCTCAGATCTAAGATATCCTTTGTGAAAGTGTATCGAGTGAAAACCATGGCAGCCACCGCTGGGGAAAGGGTAACATACGAGAACAACCCAAGTGCCCCGAGCAAGGCAAGCTGCGTTGTTAGGTTGGCGAAGCCTTGGCGCCGCAGTAAAGTCATGACTGACGAACATCAAGAAAGACTCCGTCAAATCGGGCAATTGGGTTTCATTTTATTGTGCTTGCTTCAGCTCTTGTTTCCTGGTTCCCCGAGGTCGTGTGAAGGGTGCCTTACGAAGCCACGCGCATGGGGAGGCGCTTCCATCTCGACAGCTCGATGAGGGCAAGTGACAGCCTCGCGCTTGAGTGGTAGAATTCACTCAACCGCTACAAGTGTATACACTGTTTTCTGCGAATCGAGCTTCTGGATCTATCGTACACCTACAGCTCGAGCATTCTCGGCGGCTTCTTCCTCGGTAGTCGGTCAATTCTATCACTGATGTTTCTCACGTCAACGCTCATCAATGCCTCCTTGCTATATATTTCACTGGTCACGTCAAGTATTCTCAAAGAACGCGTGAACAGTGACACAGATTATGCGAATTTGGAATTTGCACTCAACTTCACAAACCCGATATTATTGATAAATCAGAACGACACAGTCAATGTGACGACTACGCCCGCGGACGTATTCTATGGGGATGATAACGTAGCATGGCCTGACATTGCAGCACCGCCATCCCTAACACTACCATTGCTTAATGCATCCTTAGCCCACCCTAGGCTTGGAGCTCCAAGTGTTCGGTGCAACGGCAAAGCTTACGGCAAGAACTTGAAAATCTTGAGCTGCCTCGAAGCTCTCTCCAAGATGCCTAAAATCACCAAAACCATGACCTTTGGTGAAAGAGGCCGCGGTGACTGGGACGGAGTTCTTCCATACCGCATACTCAGCGCCGATGGCTTATGTGCGATTGATATCAGCCACAAAGCAAACACATTATCCGACAAGATCAGCCCTTCGGATTTGAGGCAGAGCGTAGAATTGGTGATCGAGATATGTTTGAAAACAAAGCCGAATGAGGGCGGAGTAATAACAAACCTTGGCCAGAATGGGGATCTCGCTGTTCGTGTCATGCCATATAGACCCAGCGTGCGTTGCGGCCAGCCATATAGCAATCCGCCTGTTGCAGACTGCAGGATGATTACCGACCTCATGCCTGCAGATGCTAGAAAGGAAACATTCGGGCAGAAAAGCGATACAGATCCTAAGATTACGGTCAAGCTGCCTGCTTCATTTCAAATGCACCGAAAACGCTGTGAGGTTGTGATTGATACTCTGCTTCCCGGAGAGGGACAGGATACTTGTGATTGGTATAAGATTTGGGCCGCTGCAACTGCAATTGAGTACATGTGCGTTTACTCTGGTCGGAATGGGATGGCTCTTGAAATAGGTCAGTCCGCCGAGTGTCCTAAGCTTTTGATGGGGGAAATGTAATCCGGTGGCTTGAATACAAACTAACAATATGTACGTACAGGGACAGAGAAGAAGCTAGTGGTAGAGATGAGGGACCCCGCAGCGCCTCGGGGCTCGCAGATAGAGATTGCGAAGTAAGTGAACTAGCGACAGAGGGCAGTTTGTCGCTTTCATGACGGTACAATCTATCTCCTTCTATTCCGAGATCCCGGTACAAGCAGCAAACTTTTTGTGATGAATGGATCATCGCATTCCCAGTCCTATATCTATCTGGTTGAGCTCACTAGCCACATCATGTCTCGTTTCTCCGTCTTTGTGGAAGGGGTTTCAGAGGGCGATCATAAAGCAACGTGGGTTTAATCGACGAGAAGTTATCGAAGACTCTTCGGTCTGCTTGGGATCCCGTAGGCACAGGAGTCCGATAACATCGTTTGATTCCACTCATTACATCTCTCACCACCATCCCTCGTCGACCAAGGGAAGCTGTTTCGGCGATTTCGGCATCGGCGACTAACACGAGCTGGGGGTTCCGTTCCCTCATTCTCCTCCTGAGCCGGGACTGGAACAGATCTTTCACAAGGGAGTTCCACATCTCCGAGTGCAATACACCTAACTTTCCCCACGAAGTCACCCATATCCAGCAACTCCATCTCCGACTGCCGCAACCTTGTCCGTGCCGCCTGCAGGCTTTCGTATAAAGATCTCGCGTTGCTGTAACTTTCAAACAAGGTTTCCCTCTCCGCATCTCCTTCATGTTCCTGTTTCAACACAACCTCCCCACCCTCATCTAATTCGACGTATGGTTCAAGATCGCCCTCTGCCACTTTGAAATCGGCCCATTCCTGCTTCTCTACCCGCGCTGCCGTCTTCCCCACGCCTCGTGCCTTACCCACTGCGCAACGATACGGTCTTTCGATGCGACCGTGTCTCTGATGGATATCCTCGACAATCTGCGCCATCTCGGCTTCTAGCCCCGTCTGCTGAATTCTCAGTGCGTTCAGTTTCCTAATGTCCCGAGTCAAATGCGCGTTTTCGGCTTTGAGAATGGCTTTTTGGGTCCTTAAGTTCTCGATGCATTTTCCTATCTCCATGATCAATGCGCCATTTTTGGTGGACTGGATCCGAGGTACGGTCTTTCTGGAATGCTTGCGGCTGCGTGTGCGAGATGGAAGTTTATCTACTCCTTCATGAGCATGATATTGGAGATGCGGGTTGGTGGATTGTACCATCAGCATCCTCACTTCCCGTCGATATGTCAGAATAGATTTTGTATGAACTCAAGGAGGGTGTTTCTTGGTACGAGTGGCTGGGCTGATGTTCTGATAGGGATGATGGTTTGATGATGAAGAACATTGCTTGAGGATCTTCCATTTCGTCAGGGTACTTGGAAGGATCAGAATAGTATTACCAGGTGATGGTGAAGGAGGGATTGATGGCAGAGTTCCAGCGGTCGACGAACGTGTGCACATCTTCACGTGGGACAAGAAGTTACTGTCACACCATCAATAGGAAACCGTTCACTATTGGACTTGGATATACGGCCGTAAAGCTGGATTTTACCCTGTTACGGTTTTCCATACCTGCAGCTGGTTCCTAAAGGATTTGTATTGGGGTTCATGTGCGTTATAGAGAATTGCGACGATGGAGAAGAAGAAGAAGGAGAGAGTGATTCGTATGGTGTACTATGGTATGATGCTATGATGAGGAGACTTATCATGAGATGATTAGCAGAGGTATTCGATAAGTGTCGTTCGCGGTACACAGTAAACACCCTCTCTGAGACGAATTGATGAGTTGAATTATAAGGCCATATTGATAGTCAATGTCTACATCTCCATCCTTAACCTTCACCCTAAGCCTCCTCGGACCGAAGTTTTACATCCTTTAGGAGAAGCGCTATTAGTATTCTATCGTGGAGGAGTCACTTGGAGCGAGAAAGGTTTCATACTTTGGTATGGCAAGGCTCTTCATTCCTACGTGTAGAATATGGACTGTTTTGGATTGGGATTTAGTAAGATATGAGATAGAATACTGGGATGGGATGAGTACTTCGAGTGGAAGACGCCTGATTTTTGGTTGTGAGTATGTGGGAAGGTGATTAGGAGAGGGTGCGGGTTTGGTACGAGTGTAGATACTGTCAGACCTGTAGCGGTGGCTTCGATTATATTCGGCGTGGTGGAATGTATGTATTTTATTGATATTTATATCCTTTTGTTTTGAAGAAATCTGGCGGGTATTATTGGTGTTATTACAGACTAGAGCTCTCTATATCTAGGAGCAGTAGTGGTGATTACTTGAGCAATGTAATCTTGGTATTTTTCTCCTTTCAGTCCTAAATAGTTGAACTCGGGGTCTTGCTATGGGGAAATCCCTCCGATAACGATTCATATCGTTATAGCCTAGCCTCGTTTAACTCCAATCAAGGCCCCCTGAATCGATATGTAGGAGCTTCAGCGACCGACTTTATCTGGACCACAATGCAACCTCGTCTTCTGCAGAGTGCAAAAGCAATATCCTGACGCTATACTACTCTCAGTCTAGTACCGCTAATGCCGGCTGATAGTGGAAGCCAAGCTTGCCAAGCCACGGCACGAATGTTGTCCGTTGATGATCATGGATAGATGCTAACCTCATCCGACTTGGACGCTGCTATCCTTCGTGCCCCCGCCACGTGGCCCAGTCACCAAAGTAGCTTGATGATACTCTATCGAATATCACCATGCCGCCCGGATGGCCAATTGAATGAATTGAGATCCTGCAATACAATAGAATGTGATCTCACCTTGCGTATTTCTTTGGACCTGTCGCGCGATCTCGGTCCCCACAGCTGGTACAAGCTTACGCCTAGTGTCTTGAAGATGTGTTTATTGATGAATGCAGGGTGTGGGGGGAAGGGGGTCACACTATCGTGCCTTGCCATTCTTGGGGCCTTTCTAGAGCAAACGACTCCAATATTTTGGCGAGAAGCGGGAAGCATTGACGCCGCTACTATCATTGATGCTGCTACGCATGTCAATGGCTGACAGGAAGAGGATTTCATCCCCCCTTGTGTGTTGTGCCCCATGCATCCAAGTGATGGGCACAGCATGCATCTGAAACCTCGCAGATCATCTTATCAGGAAAGAGTGTGGTTGCTTCGCATCACTAGCATTTCGTCACAATATGGCACAGTCGCATTGCTTATGCACTCCGCAACACACCAAGTGATGACTTGGAAAACTGCTTATGTCTGACCGTTTCTCACACCTTCGGATAGAAACTGACTGCCACCTTTGGTTTTCGATGCTTGGTGAACGTTTTTGTCGCTGTCGAGAGCCCCATGGCAATCATCCAACCTTTCAAGGAGAGTCGTGCATCTGAAGTTGTTGGAGCATCTGTGACTTTTCTTATTCTCCCAACTCTTGCTGTTCTGCTGCGCTTTCTGTCGAGATATACCTCGCGAGCTGGGTTCTGGGTAGGGCGATACGTTTCACGTATGGACCGATCTATATTGATACGCACCACCTAGTGGGACGATGGCTTTATCTTCTTATCTATGGTATGCCCGCAATATCCTCATCTCCATCGTTGCTCACAATCCTGCAGGTCTTCTCCTGGGGTCTCAATATTGTCAACCTCCTCCGTCAATAGCGAATCAATGTGCAGAGATGCGTTGTCAATGCTGTTGACACCAAGCACAGAGGTTAAGCATGCTGGATTCGGCCAGCATCTACCCACCCCTCCTAGCCAAGTCATATTCACTTGGTTCAAATATCTCTACACGTTCGGACTCATGTACGCTTTCGCCCAGATAACCAACAAATTGTCCATGTGAGCCTAATCTGTTGATTTTGAGGAATTCCAAGGCTGATTTATTAATGACTTAGAGCACTTTTTCTCCACAGTACGTACATTCAAGGTCTCCGCCCTCCGATGTAGCACGTGCGTTGAATCGTAGGCTATGTTTTGGGAGCAGTAAATTCTTAGGTGTCTCGTCAACTCCAAACCTTGTCCTACAGTCACAATAACCTCCCGAAAAGCCAACGCTGATTTCCAATCACTAGGAATCTTCCCTGTGGCTCAATTCAGACGCCTTCTCATCTACCTCATAGTGGTCGTTTTGGCGTTGGCATCTGCATGCATATCCGTTAATATCTTCCAATGCGTTCCTGTCAACGCTTTTTGGACCACACTCGCTGGTGCAACCAAAGGAGGTCGATGTATCAACGTTCAGCTATACTTCCTGACCATCGGTGCTATCAACGCTGTAACAGATTTTATTCTTCTAGCATTGGTAGGCGTAGATGGAAATGTCTATATGAATACATCATACTGACGCTTCTATCGGTTAGCCTATACCATTGCTCTGGCGACTCAAGACGAGTAGGCTGCAGATGGTGGTCTTGACGGCTATATTCACTTTGGGCTTGATGTAAGCAAGAACCCATGAGCTCTTTGCTGATCTAGGGCTTATTCCATACAGGGTGTGCGGAATCAGTATTGTCCGACTGGTAACGCTCTCTCGATTACAAAATGCAGACATCACTTGTAAGTACATAGGCTCCTAAATCACATGATCGCTCTTCTGAGAACAGTCTCCAAAAGGGACGTATGTCACACCCGGCATATGGACAGCTGCAGAGTCATCCATCACAGTGGTCAGCGCATGTCTACCAAGCCTTAGGCCTTTGTTCGCCAGAGCACTATGGGGAAGAGCTCAGCGACCCACGGCGAGTCCTAAAAATTTGACCGCTTCTTGGCGAAGGGAAAACACGAAAGATAGCAACGACGGAAGCTTCAATAGATTGCCGGAGACTTGGAACAATGTGGCGGTGCATGGAGGACATACGGTGGGAAGCGAAGAGTATGAAATTGGGGATACTCGGCCTAGTCCACCGCTTGGGGGCATCATGGTGAAGACGACCGTGACCGTGATTCAGGAGATCCATGAACGATTGACATATCATGACGATTTGTTTTGAGTAAGTGTATTGAGGCTAGACAGTACAATACCTTTATTACACGACAGCTGCGTATATAAAGCGACTCTCTTCATCCCCCTAAACGTTCAGTACAAGCACATCAAAGGTAAGTGGCTAGCATGGAATGACTTGATATTAACAGACATTGTACTATCTGGGGATGATTAGATTGAACCATACTGCATCAATTTTGGACGTTGATGGTCGATTAGCGCGGTAATTTTCAGCCAATCAGCGGCTCGCTTATCTCATTGACGTCCATCATTTTGTCCCTCAACCCTTGGCCACCCTGCAATCAACGACACATTCCCTCCGCCTCTCTTTCCTACTTACACCTATTGCAATGATCACATCACGAGCGGCTGTACCTAAGCCCATCACCACACTCTCGCATCATACACAAACTTCCGTCATCGCTGCCTCTCGGCTTAATGGATCCAACCCAGCACCTAGACGGCGGCAACAGCGCGGATTAGCCACAGTGCACGATGGACCGCCGCCGAAGAGAACACATTTCGGAGGTTTGAAAGATCAGGATCGGATATTTCAAAATTTATATGGACATCATGGCGCCGACCTGAAGAGCGCGCAGAAGTATGGAGATTGGTACAAGACTAAAGAGATAATTCTAAAGGGCCACGACTGGGTATGCTGCCTGACGGAGAATATGTGAGAGGCATTGTGATTGATAAGATTGCATAGATTATCTCTGAGATCAAAGCCTCTGGCTTGCGAGGCAGAGGTGGCGCTGGATTTCCATCCGGCATGAAATGGGTATTTACCGCCAGCAATTGCTGTAGATGCAGATGCTGACCCAAACAGTCATTCATGAACTTCAAGGACTGGGACAAAGACACCAAGCCACGCTATCTAGTCGTCAATGCCGACGAAGGCGAGCCAGGAACATGCAAGGACCGAGAGATCATGCGGAAGGACCCACATAAGCTCCTAGAAGGTTGTCTAGTCGCCGGCCGAGCCATGAATTGTAATGCAGCCTACATCTATATTCGTGGAGAGTTCTATCACGAAACCACCGTCCTCCAGCGAGCGATCCAGGAATGCTACAAGGAGGGTTTGATTGGGAAGAATGCTTGTGGTAGCGGCTACGACTTTGATATATACATCCACCGAGGCATGGGCGCATACGTCTGTGGCGAAGAGACATCTCTTATTGAGTCGCTGGAGGGGAAGCCGGGCAAGCCTCGCTTAAAGCCACCTTTCCCAGCATCCGTCGGTCTTTTCGGGTGCCCGTCCACAGTTGCCAACGTGGAGACGATCGCGGTTGCCCCAACTATCGCCCGCCGCGGCGGAGCCTGGTTCAGTTCTTTCGGTCGTGAGCGGAACGCTGGCACCAAGCTATTCTGTATATCTGGCCATGTCAACAACCCTTGCACCGTCGAGGAGGAGATGTCCATTCCGCTCAAGGAGCTCATCGAGAAACATGCCGGTGGTGTCCGAGGCGGATGGGATAACCTCAAGGCCGTCATCCCAGGTGGCTCTTCCACGCCAATTCTACCCAAGGACACATGTACCGAGCAACTGATGGATTTTGACGCCTTGAAGGACAGTCAATCCGGTCTAGGTACCGCAGCCGTCATCGTAATGGACAAGAGCACAGATGTCGTCCGCGCTATATCCCGGCTAGCATCATTCTACAAACACGAGAGCTGCGGCCAATGTACGCCTTGCCGAGAGGGCAGCAAGTGGACCGAACAGATCATGAAGAGGTTCGAGAGGGGACAGGCAAGGGAGAGGGAGATTGATATGCTCCAAGAACTGACGAAGCAGGTAGAGGGGCATACCATTTGCGGTAGGCCATTCCGTCTTGCCTCGATATCAATGACCACTATACTGACATTGACGACCAGCTCTCGGCGAAGCGTTCGCGTGGCCGCTCCAAGGTCTAGTCCGACATTTCCGACCTGAGCTCGAGCAGAGAGTGAGGGGCTATGCGGAGAAGCATGGCGGCGAAGCAAGAGCGGGAGGATGGGACCATGACGCACAGAAACGGGGTATGCTCGTCGCCCCTGGTCAATGATCGCCACGATTATGAAGAGGACCTTGTATATATTTAAAGCATCATGGCGTTTGGGACCGAGGTAGGCGCAGCATTGTGTTTTGAAAGCGCATCAACGTGATATATTTTCAGAATTTTCCCTCGTCGCTCGCTTCTGTCGGCGCTTCCACAATACTCTAATGTCCCTCTGATCATTCGCTTGATTCACGATGGCAATATGAGCATCCCCCTTCACGCGTACCACTACCACCACCTAAACCGCCACTAATCAGCTAAAGGCGATATCTATACCTGCGTCTATATTCTCATCTACATCTATACGTTCTCACCGTCCTACATCCTCACCTCTCCATCCCCCATCCCCTCATCCCCTCATCCCCACCTCCGCTCCCCTCTCCCCTCTCCCCCATCCCCTCATCCCCTCATCCCCACCTCCTCTCCCCTCCCCACCTCCGCTCCCCTTCCCCCTCCTCATCCCTAATTCCCTCCCCCCTTATTTAATCCACCCCATCCCCCATCTCCCCATCCCCATTCCCCATCCCCATTCCCTATACCCCTCACCTCCCGTCCCAACAATACGCTCAACGCAATCAAAGTACCACGATCCACGATTTACATTCGGTACCTCGATAAATGGCGTGCCGGTTGGTTGGGTGGGTATGAATATGAATATGAATATGAATATGAATAGTGTGATGCATGATGCATGGTTGAAATGGATCAAATGCCGATAAGACGCGAGACGGGTTGTTATATTGCATGCATGTATACTGGGACGTGATGTGAGGTGAGATGATAGGGACAGGGACAGGGACAGGGACATAGAGAGGCACAGGCACAGGCACAACGCCGTTGATGAGGGAGGGCAGGAAAGGGAAGGGAAGGGGAAGGATATCAAAATATAAGGCGTCAACAATGTAAAACAGACAGGGCGTATGACGAAAGTTACTTCGTGCCCAAGGGCGTTCCTCCTATCTACATAAAACGATAGGCTATACTATACTATCTTACACCACACCACAAGTTCAGTGCTATCATGCAACACCAATCAACCCCCTCACCCTCTCATAGCCGAACGCCTTCTTCTCAAGCCCTTCCGAGCACCTATGCATGCATGCCAAACCACATAAAATCAAGCAGAGGGTATAACCGATCACTTCGCCATAACCGCCTTATAATACCTCAAGCTCAAGTCCTTCGTATGTCTCAGATACGCGTCCGCCGTCAGCGGTAGCTGTAAAACACGTGCACCGTCCATACCCTATCATCGCATTACATTAGCGGAAAACTCCAAATCGCACATAGACTCCCCTTCAGGATTCAGGAAAGATAGATGGACATGGAACACAAACCTTCTCCTTAATCGCCAGGACCTCCTTCCCCACCACCCCACTGATCTCCTGCACCGCAACCCTCTCCCTGAACGCGACAGTCCCACCCCGCACCATCGACGGCAGCGCCCCCAACAGCCGTCCCAGGACCTCCTTTTTCTCCTTCCCCCGCGCGGTTTCCAAAATCAAACTCAGATAGTCCTCGTAGACTTGGCCTCCCAGTCCCCATTCCTGAATGCCGTCCTTGCCAGGCTGGAAAGCGTCGAGGATGCCTCGAAGCGTGTCCCAGTCTTCCTCGATCACGGCCGTGGGTCCCACCTCTCGCCGCAGCACTGCGTGGGCTTCTTCCCAGTCGCCGGCTTTCACTAGGTAGTCGACTTCCTTGACGTGATCACGCAAGACGTTGCGCGCGTACAGGGCTTTGGCTTCGAAGATCCAGTTTGCTGGTACTTTCAATTCTTCGGTGAGGGTCTGGAAGTACTCGTTCGCAGGTTCAGTCGTGATCTCTGCGGCATGATGTGCAAGGAGTGACTGTATTGCGAGTTGTCGCTGGTCTCGGGCAGAAAGATGAAGCACGGCGAATATGGCCCAGAGCCACTCACCGGCGGAGTCGAGCTGTGTGGCAAAAGCCCAGGCGAGAGTATCTGCTTGGAAAGGATTAGAGGGAGACGCGGAGGGGAAGCGGAGGATAAGAGCGTGGTAGAGTTGGAAAGAAAGGCGGCTATCAATTGGGTTCCCAGTGGTGTTCTGAGGAGCGAAAGTTTCTGCGATAGATGGTGTTGGGAGGGCGGATTTGCAAGCGGCAAAGAGCTTCAGCAGACCCCATAGAACGTCCTCGCGTTGGTGTGGACTGGGGTCCCGCCATGGAACCTCCGCCTCCTCTTCGATGAACCACGGTACTGGCCTCTTGCCCTCATCGGCCTGGATATCATTGGCAAACTTGACGACAGCGACCTCGATGGCCTCGTCAGGCAGGATAGCATAGAACAGTCGCAAACCAAAAGCGCGCTTCCAATCCATGTCAAAGCGCTCACTGATGACAAAGGTCTTGGCTCGATCTTCGGCCGGTCCTTTCTCCCCCTCGCATACACAAGTGTTGCCGGCTAGCAAAGAGTAGAGAGTGCGTATAGGCTCGGTCATCTCGGACAGGACCTTGAGATCTTTCCACGCGCCGATCTGGGAATCCATGTCGTCGCGCATCGTCTGGTCGCCTCCAATCTGCGCCACCAATATGGCTAAGCGGAAGTCTCTCCCCTGAACGAGCGCGTCGCAAGCCTCGACGACCTTGTGGGCTGAGAGGTGAGCGATGGCGCGTTCTTCGGCATTCGGCGCTACGCTGACAGCTTGCTTTGCCGAGGCCTCACACAGTCGCTCCCAGAACAAGATGAGACGGTCTTTGCGAATACGATGATCATACCATGTTCTCTCGGCAATAGGGATGTCGTGGGCTTCAGAGTCTTGACCGTCGAAGAGGATGGATGCTAGCTCCCAAACAGTCTTCTCGTAGGCAGTATCAGGTTGAATACGTGACGCGATATCTCTAAAAGGCGTTTGCATAGGCTTCGCCATCGGCACGCCTTGATCGAGGTCGAAATGAGTGTTAGCTCGCTGATGTTTGATTGACTCTGGAGTGAGCTGGAATATCGGGTCAGTACATGTCGATTCAACACTGCTGCTTACCGAGGGACAAAGCTTGCTTACTTGACGGGAAACAGCCATTTTAGCGAACCGAATATCTCTTCCCTCAGACACTATTGCCAATTTTTCATGGTTCAGGATGGAATCCGATATAGTGGACTTGCTTTGCGAAGAATCGACTTTTCCGGAAATTGCATACAATAATGTTGACCCCGGACCCCAGGCTGGCTTGTAGGATTCATGAAAGTCTTGTTCGATTGGATCCATAGTATCGTCTGGGTCTGCGGGCGATTTCTTGCGGTAAGGCCACTATATGCACGAGAGTCTCAGCTTTCATGTCTTTCATTGATTGCTACATACACGATTTTTGTCTCGCCAGTAATTCGAGCAAGCGCCCAAAGGAGTAAAAAAGTCGAAGGGAGGAGGTCAAACCTTGAGACCCTTGCCATTCGTAGCTTTCTTAGCATTCCGCCCGCTCTTCCTTGCTTGCTCCATCCCAAATAAGGAATTCATCAAATCAATGCTGGTCGCCATTTTTGGTGTTCCTCCCTTTTTGAACGCAGTGGGTGTTTCTGCCAGGTCCACTTCTCCATGCTCCAACACGTGCGCTTGCGTTTCACGTAGGGCTTGTCGATCCTGCTTTCTGGGGCTGATCGTTCGCTGCAGAGCCTCTGCCCATTCACCGCCGCTGTTGAAAGCTGTTTTGACTGGTGTACCATAGCCAAGCTTGGGAATTACTTCATCGTCCTCAAATGAGGGAAATGCTCCCGCCATTCCCATGTCCATCGCATCGTCCTCGTTATGAATTACCAATGACTGATCTCCTAGAAGTACACCGCCCATTACACCGATGTCGCTCGGCTCGTCTTCACCGCTGTCCGAAGGTGAGGCGGCCGAGCGCTTCCCTAAAAAAGACTGTCCATTGGTGCTGAAATCCTCCATCTCGTGATCTACATCGTCGTACGCAGGCTCCTCTTCTTCATATGTTGGCTCCTTGTCGAATGCACCAGGTGTGCTCATCTTCTTCTTGCGAAATTGGAACGTATCATCTGGGCTAGAGCTGACGTTGGATGACTCATTAGTCGAGGCAAAGGAGCGCTGTGTAGAATTGGTCGCGGTAGGCGTACGTCCGTTCCTCATCAACCGCGATTTCGGGGTAGGAGTATCCGGAGCCTCGCTTAGAATGCTCGATTCCAAGCCTTCGTCTTGTACACTTGCATGTAGGCTATCGCCTTCGCTTGCATCATCATCGTAGTCAAACCCGTAGGTAGTAAAATGAGGCACTTTGAAGACCCATGTCCCAGTGTCCTTCTCGTATCTTACGAACTCGGTACCTCCGACCTTGCGTAGTCGATCAACGTGCTTTTGGAAACGCGGCCCACTCTTTTCGTGCAAAGTCGTTTTCCGATCTCGACTTCTAGGCCAGGAGTTTTCCAGATAGAGCGTAGATGGAACATTCAGACCTTGGCCTTGCGGTGGCTTATTGCTCTGGTCGGGGTAGACGGTAATAGAGCGAAGCTCGATACAAACAATGTTACCGTATATATCGTTCAGCGGTATCCGCGAGAGGTCAACAGGAGCATTGAACTCGACGTGGCCACATCCCTTACGTCCAACGCTATAATTCTGGACCTTTCGCTTCTCATCTTGCGTCATCCGATTTATCTGTTCTTCTGATGGCTTCATCCAATAAGCCTCGGGCTGCTGATCTTCCTGGCTCTTTGGTGGAGCTCGAGGGGGAGGCGCATTCGAGGATTCGGGGGATGCATCCTCGTGAACGATGGCAAGCTCGTTTCCTCGTGGTACTTGCTCCATCTCAGGCTGCTGTGCTGCTCCATTTGTCTTGGAACCAAGAGCACGTCCGCGGGAGGGCGTTCTCAGTAAACCCTGCTCTTCCGCACTGGGAGTGGCCGAATTTTCTTTGTCACTGTTGTTTTCGCCATTGGTTAAGAGGTTATTTTGGTTGTCCGGATTACCACCAAGGGCGCTCGAATCAAAACTGACTTTCTTCTTCAAGATGCCAGGTCCTTTCGATGCATCGTTCTTCTCTGCATTTGGTAAAGCTGCTGCTGTTGCCTTGTCTCCAAACAGATCTGTCCGCAGGCTTCGATCGATGGTTAACCGTTTCAAGCTCCCTGCACCACCATATCTAGAGCTTCCAGCAGAGAACGCACCTGGCGTTAAGACGCTCTCACCATCGCTATCAAAGTTCCGACGTAGATTGCTAGTGGACAGGCTCTTACCTAGTCCCCGCCCCAGACTCCCGTATAGTAGACTGCTGCCCAAGCCACCAGGAGTACTCGCGTTACTGGAGGCGCTGGCGGGTGTCCCGTAAGTCGAATACGAGAAGCCGAATCCTCCACGCTTTTGCGGTGTCACCATCCGTGAGCCTGCATTGGGCGTCATCTTGTAATGTGGGAGGATGGTGCTTTTCTTCATCTTCTGTTTGACATTGATTGGAGTTGCAAGAGGACCCACGTGGACTGGTGGTGGAGGTAAACCTGAAAATATAGAAGGACTGCCGTACGCGCTCCCAGGATCTAACAGGGAGTTGTTCAGTGCTGGTGGAGAGGCAAATGCGTTGGGCTGTTGCGCTTGCTGGGTGTTAAAGAGGCTCGAACCTTGCTGATTGTTAGACCCTCCAAAAAGCCCTCCAGCTGGCTGCTGCTGTTGGTTATTCCCACCAAAGAGAGAGTTACCGCCTTGCTGCTGGTTATTGCTACCACCTAAGCCGCCGAACAAACCACCTCCAGTGCTCGTAGTCTGCTGGGTACCTCCGAACAGGCTTGGCTTCTGTTGTTGTGAGTTATTGCCACCGAAAAGGCTGCTTGCTGAATTCTGCTGATTCTGATCGGTGTTGTTGTTTAGTCCCCCGAAAAGCCCTCCACCAGTGTTGGAAGTGTTGGCGTTTGTATTACCAAAAAGACTAGTCGTTGCGGCAGGCTTTTGTCCGAAGAGAGAACCGGTAGAAGCTTGGTTGTTGTTTTGAGTGTTACCGAAAAGTCCTCCAGTATTTTGCTGCTGAGTACTATTTGCAGTCCCAAACAGGCCACCCCCAGTATTGGTGCTTGGTTGAGTGCCGAACAAACCACCAGGCTTCTGATCTTGTTGCTGGGTTTGTCCAAATCCTCCAAATGCTGGGGTAGTATTATTTTGAGTCTGGTTCGTCTGATTAAAGCCTGGAAATGGGTTCGAGGTCTGATTCTGCTGTGGCTGACCGAAAGGATTGTTTGTCTGCCCGCCGCCGAATATACTACCACTAGTGGTACTGGCATTCCCAGTCCCAAATCCAGTGCCACCAGATCCGAATCCTTCCGTTGTCGTGTTTGTTCCACCACCAAAGAGTGGTTTCGTTGGTTGTTGCGATTGGTTGTTGTTCTGCTGCCCGAAAAGGCCGCCTGCACCACCAAAGGAATTGGTAGTGTTTGTCGTTCCTGAACCGAATCCATTACCCGCAGTCCCAAAGAGACCACCACTGGACGCTCCAGAAGACGCATTTCCAAACAGGCCACCGGCAGCTGGTTTGTTTTGGCCGCCGAATAAGCCGCCAGCAGTGGTGCCAAAGCCGGTCTGCGCGGGTTGAGTGCCCCCGAACGCAGGAGTGGGAGTAGCAGCTGGCTGACCAAACAGCCCGGTCCCAGTGGTGTTTTGCGGTTGACCGAAAGCATTGTTTTGCTGGCCGAAACCGCCCGAGAAGTTCGTCTGTCCGAACGCTCCAGCTTGTCCGCTGCCGTTGCCAAAACGTCGACCGCCATTGTAATCAGCGACTCTCAATTCCTGTCGCGGATCAGTAACGTCTAGTTTCCATATGACAAAGAGAACGCACCTCGTAAGAATATTTTTTGTACGGTTCCATGGTACTAATGCTCTGAAAATGATTGGTCATACTGCCTGTGCCCTCTTTTTCGGAGAAAGCCTGGAACGGCGTGCTGCCAGTACCCTGGGATTCTGGCACATTTTGCACAAGGTTCACAGGGCCCCCAAAAGCGCCAACCGTCTGGTTGGTGGGCTGACCGAAGCCTCCTCCAGTATTTCCGCCAAATAGTCCGCCTCCAGCTGTACCAGCGCCAAAGGCTGACTTCTGAGCTGCTGGCTGCCCGAATAGGCCTCCAGCGGAACTGTTGTTGGTAGCATTGCCGCCAAATCCGCCAAATCCACCAGATGTTCCTGCAGTGGCAGTCCCGCCACCAAACAAACCCCCCCCGCCTGTTGTCGCAGCAGGTGCACCGAAAGCGGGTCGATTTTGACTTCCGAATGTGGACGCGCCAGATGGAGCAGCTCCGAAGCCTGTGCCTATTGGGAAAGTAGTATCAGCTTCTGTGTCTCAGTGGGTATTGAATACTGGTCATTGTTGGCTCTATCGCCTTCGAGAGAATTCCCGAAATAGGTGCGATGACAGAGTGTCAAGTGAGGCAACACATCATGGAAAGCGAGTTGCGAAGCTGAGACGAGATGCTCAGTCTCAATCCAGCCTTTAGCATTGGCCGCAGCGCTATTATCCTCGAGAAGCACCCAGCCAAGAAAAGCCGACTCTGGACAGGCTCCCTGTAGACGTACCTCCTGATCCAAAGCCAGTCGACCCCTGCGTGGTGCCACCAAAGAGTGTTGGACCACCACCAAAGGAGCTGGTGTTCGTAGCGGGTTGACCAAAGCCTAGATTGGGGAGGAGTCAGACCAGGACATGGTGGATCGCCGTTGCCTCATCACAGTAGTCTCCTTCAATGGAAAACCGTGGACCAAATTCCAGCGAAGAAGAAATCGTGGAATTGTGACGGCCTACCTGAGCTTGTATTATTATTTGATCCAAAGCCACCAAAGCCGGTGCTCTGCTGATTGTTATTCTGCCCAAAGCCAAACGACATCTTTGCTCTGGTACTGAAGCTGTGCCCCGTCTCGGGCGAAGAAAAGGGTCGGTGAAGATTAGAATGTGGTATGAAGATTGTTAAAACATTGAGGCAAAGGGTCGAGTTAGAGTAACGCGCCGCGGGGAATAGAACAAGAGTGTTGAGCGTCGCGCATTTAACACCTCACCCTCGTCAGGACACGTGCAAAATGTGTCTGTCTTGAAGAAGAGAAAGAATTGAGAGAGCGACGAGGACCTAGAGTAGTCAAGAATGGCAAGGTTGAATGTGGACGCGCTCGATATAGAGAGATTGAAGAGATCAAGAGATGAAGTGCATGAGCAGATGAAGAGATGTTCTAGCAAAGCGCGGATATTTAGGCACACTATAGATTTACTTGAGGCAAGGCTTGGCACTGCAGCCTAGGGAGCCTCGGAGCCAAGGAGCCTCGGAGCGTTCCGGCCCCTTTTACTTCAGTTCAACAACATGGATCACAACTGGCCATCAGCTTGAGTAAAGTCAACTAAGAGATCCGGACCAGGCATTGAATCGGTCTTTAGGCAGGCGTTCCGTCTGCCTGAACCCCTCTTGGCCCTCTTCAGTGGTTTTCTAACGACTAGAACAAACAGCGCCTGAAAGTGATTGTCTGTACATCGAAAGTATGACTGGCAGCCCGCCTCTCTAGCGCACGGAATCCTGACATCCTAGCAAGAGAGTATTCCCATCAACAGTATGTAGCTAGAGCATTGGGTGTGGGTGTTACCCGCAACGACGATGGCACTGACATCAAAATGAGGGACTCGCTACTGACTGTGATGTAAGAAGCTGACGTGATAGAGGTAAGCGAAGTGATGGGGAAAGGGATTGCCGTAATGTCTGTCATAAAGCGTGACGAAACAAGTGAAACCAATATTCCGAAAGCAGAGATAGGTGGTACGTGAACGACCCAATTCTCAAGCTCGACCATCAGGCCGGGAGCTTGGGCGGTGTATGCTTTATCCACATCTGCGATCATGACAAGTGAGATATTGCTGGGAGGCCTGCTAAGCCAAGTCAAGAACCGAACTCTGGCCCACCGCCTATATTGGGAGCAACAGACAGCAATTTGACTTGGTATTGTGAACCTGTAAATAAACTACTGGGTGAACGCGAGAATGGATAGTTTCTCGCGTAGTAAAGACGAAGGATTTCGTAGCAGAAGCAAGTCTCTTTCTCACCAGTGATGCAGCTGCGCCATCACCAGACGGTCATCGGGTCGATGAACGCATCTCCTACCGACTAATAAGAAAGGCCAGTATCCTCATGCTCCACATGTGAGACGATCTGGTTGTAAGCACCAGAAGTACTGAACAGTTTATTTTCTTGGTTCAATAGTTTCGAAAGCAAGAAGACTCATTTGCGAATGAGTCACCTTTCACAATAGACGTGCGATGACCAACTTGGGCTATTCTATAGCACACTGTGACCAACGTGCCCAAAGGAGCAGCGGAAGAGTCCTCAACGTGAGGAAGTGTACTCTACTTCTGTATAGCAAGTCTGTGATCTCTTCTCGTGTTATGGCTCGCTAAAGCCAGGTGTCGTTAAGGTCAATGAGTCAACGCCCCAGGACTACTGGACTGAAATGGGTTCTAGCCGGCTGTAAAAGCGTCATTTTCGTGCTGCCTGACATTCTCATCGTCTCTTCCTGACAGCTGTTGGCCGCGCTCTTCCTATCCTAGGGCCAGAGCCAATCTTGCCGTTCGATCTGGTAGCGGGTCGGAATTCCTGCTTCTCTTCATCCTCCTCACAATCTGGACCTGAGCTTTCAGCCTCCACATGCGACATTTTCTTGGCAGTGCGCGGGCTGTGAACGGATCCGCCTTGGGTGCCCTTACCATTCGATTTCGCAGGAGTGAAGTCTTCGTCCTCCTCGTCGACGTTAGACTCTAGGCTGAAGTCCTTTAAAGTCGTTTTCTTCCTCGATGAGCCTTTGACGCCGTTGGGCTTTAGCTTAGTAGCCTTGTCTTCTTCCTCTCTACCTGCATGTATTCTCCTCTTTGCAGTGCTCTTGTTGGGCCTTCCTACACCTTTAGCAATCTTGCCCTTTGCTACGACTTCTTCCTCTTCCCGGGCTTCGGAATCATCTGATTCCGGACTATCAACATCCAGATCCACCTCATCTTCATCTTCATCTTCATCTTCCTCGTCCTCTACCTCAACTTCGTCTCTAGCTTTCTTCTGCACCTTCCGATTATTCTTCTGAAAGAGCTCCTCGGGTGGTTCTTCAAACTTTTGCTTCTTGCCCTGCCTCTGTCCCGCGACATACTTAGCTTCCAAATTGTCTAGGAATTGAGAAGACGCTCCTCTCTTCCTTTTCTGGATCAGCTCCATCAACCCGGCATCATCGTCCTTCCCATCGGACTTTGACTTATTCTTAGCGCTGCCGAATAATTTATCCCAAACACCCAGCTTTTTTGCGTACTGCTCAGCCTCGCGACCGGCACCGCAAGCTCGGCGGTGCCTCCTCATCTTTTTATCTTCACTCTCATGCGTGAACGCCCTATACGCTTCGACGTCTCCAGCTGCAATAGCATCATTGATTATAGACCGAAATCTGTCTTCATCCTCGAGCGGGTTGCTTAACATGACCCGGCTGAAGATCTTGTCAAGGTTACCATTTACAGATCTGTAAGTTTTCAGAACATCTTGCCTCTCCTCCTCCGAATGCTTGTAAATAATTTTGAAGTCGTTCAACTTCTCCACAGTAACGACATCTGCGAATTGAGCCCTGTAAAATTCGGTCCAGTTGAATCCGCCATCCTCAATCCCAACGGATTCTGAAGTGTTGCCTGTAGTATCATAGCGCCTGCGTCGACCTTCGTCGGAGAGGATAGCGTAAGCGAAGGCGATTTCTTGGAATTTGGTATGCGCAGAGTCGCGTTCATGGTGCTGTACTTTGTCTGGTGGTGAATGAGCTTTGAGTACTGCTATACCCTATGCTAAGCTAGACTCACCTGGGTGATGCTTGAGTGCTAGCTTTTTATAGGCTGACTTCACATCGTTCAAGCTGGCAGCGGTGTCAATCTGGAGGACATCGTAAGGGTCTAGGTTCGTAGGGAGCTCCTCCGAAAGATCCACCATCGTACAGCGGTCTTTCACTTGTACGGAGGCGTTGATCTACTAAGGGTGCTTTGCAGAATGTGCCCAAGATGTCTCGATGGGTTTTCAACGGGAGATGCGAGCGCGGCGCGTTCTGGTAATTCTTTTCCCGCACTATTTGTTTGAAATCAGTCTCAGCCCTATATGCTTGGCATGGACTACAAATAGCCAACGTGTCCATAGCTGAACAATCAACCGTTCCATCAAATCATTCAACACTATTTTCATCTCACTCTATTTCTAGTCCTAGTAAGGCTAGTTTCTTCGGCAGGTGTTGCTGTCTGCCAGAACAGAATGCCGAGTACAACTCAGGACGAGAGGCTATAGATGAGTGAGGTAGGTATTGAGAGCTCTCACCGTCAAATGGATTACATTATTCATGGATGGACTCGTGGTCAGGTGAGACACGTAGCAATGCGACCGCCAGGGTATCTTTAAGTATATTCCGTGTCACAGCTCGCTGTCCAAGTGAAGTTGCCCCCAATGCTCATGCGAAAGGAGGTATAGCTACTATCACTAAGGAACGCCCACTTCACAAAACAAAGGACTCTATAGGCTGAATCTCACAGATCGTTCCACAGTGGATGTATCGGCCAGGTCAATCGATCTTGGCTTCGGCTAATGTTAAACGACGTGAAGGGGTCAGATTATTGGCAAGACGGACGTTAGGCGTAGCGATCTTATGTTTTGTCTTTCGACCAGAAAGCTTCTTACGAGCTACCATAACAGGTGCGGAAGATTTGGCGACTAAGTAGTTTGAGAAGGAGCCGAGAAGTACACTAGATCAATGTTCTCAGCTATGACCTTGTACACATCAGCTTCATAGCACGGTGGCCTACCCTTTCAAAGCGCTTCGACCGCGAGAACCGATGATGGTCATAGTTGGCCTGAGCCCGTCAATCTGTAACCACGTTAACTTTGATTAACCTGCAGTCAGGCTTGCTATCAGATCAAGTCGCAGTTTGAGGCATGCATTTCTTATTGGAACACACCAGGTTTTGAAGGACAACCCTAATACATGATGAGGTTTATTTGTGCTCCTTTGACCACAATTATGCAGACGAGATCAATAATGTTCGAGCATAGAAGACAGGCGCTAGCGTCACAAGGTCGAAAGTCTTGCGGATTGTGGACTCATTACTGCGAATCATTTGATAACAAGCCTGACACCGACTTGATGGGGGTAACTTACAGCTTCCGTGATCATATATTTTGGACTCTTGCAATGAATTACTTCAATTGCGATCCTAACCTGCAACTTTGTCTTTCGCAAGAATCTTAAGCAAGTTTCTGAGAGCTTTTCGATAGCATGAGCGCGCTCCTGCTCGGCCTTGGATAAAGCCCTAGAATCCGTTGAGTTCGCTGCGCTGGATTTCCGCGAACCCGGACGGAACGTTGCCTTTGATAGTGGGGATATCAATGATGCTCTCTGAGATGCAATGGTCAATTTTTCCATTACAGCAGCGGTATCTTGCATTGCTTTTGCACCTTCACCAACGGGTAAGCTGTCTGCTGCCACCCCAGTGCCGACCTCTTCATCCACCGCGTAGACTGCCAGGAGCGTATCGCCATCGCGTAGCACAGTGCCAATGGTCCATTCCAGAGCATATGCTGCTTCACTACTCAGATCTGTGGCTACAAGATAGGTTCTCACTCGTCGAAGATCTTCTTCCGCTTCTTCTTGCATCCTGGCGAAATCTCCACGGATGATGGTCTGGATGACACGGTGAGGCACGGAGCTATCGATGGGTGAAGAGCTAATGTTGAGATTCTGAGCACGACGAATATCGTTGAGCTCCTCTGAGTCTGAAGTGTGAGGGCTTGCGGGACGGCTGATACTCCGGTCAAAGTTGGTATTGGGATGCACGGCAAATCTCTTGGCTGAGGTTTGTTTCGGCTGTTCGTTTTCGGGGCCTGTTACGGCAACTGCAGGCTTGTTTGTATGACCAGCTAAAGGGCTCCTTGGTGTCGACCGTCGTCCTGGTCCTCCTTCCCGTATCCTAGCCCTCGGTCGTCTCATGGTCGGGGCATCGTCGCCCGAACTCTCCGCAGTATCGTCGTCGTCGCTACTGTCGACCGCTTTCTCGTCACCTATATCATGGGGATAAAAGTCCTTCTGCAAGCTACCCACACCCTCTGTTGACAGAACATCACTGGCGGACGACAGCGACTTCTGAGCCAGACGCGATGATGAGGACTTTGACTTCGACTTTGCCTTGAGTATGCTGGGTACAGAGCTCTGCATCGAGCCAGGCTTCTTGAGCGGCCCAAAGGATAATCCACGCCTGATAGCTTCCTGAGGCGCAATACTTGGCCGTTTTCCTTCAGCCAACGAATCTTGCGCATGAGTTGACTCCTCGTTCAGATCAGTGCTATTGGAACCCATCTTGTTCGATGGCATATTGTGTGTGTGGAAAACGTTGGAGTCCATGCTGTTTGACTCTTTACTATCTGCAGGCGTGATTTCGAGTCTTCTTTTACTTGGGATGATGTTCTTGGAGTCATCATGATCCTCATCAGAGACCGCATCTGCCGCATGATCTAGTGTGCCCTCAGAAGGGATCATCGCGATCTCCGGACTTGAGAGCTGCGTACCTGACGTAGGTGTAGCTGTCTGCATTCCTGTTGTCGTGTCGTGAGTCGCGCCTACCTCCAAGGTTTCCATAATTTGGCAAGTTTGGGCAAGGATGCTAGATTGTTGGTCGAAAGTGATCTGTAGACCACTAATTTGCGTCATGCATAGCTTCGTCCGCCAGAATTCCTATGAGGACCGCAGTGACGACGATATGCAAAGTTTGCGCAAGATTAATGATTGGTTTGATGCAGATGCGACTTCGTTTTCTTAACTTCTATTCACAGAAAAACAGAGTACATTATCTCGGAGGGTCCCAGCCCACTGGCCTTCTTTGTTGAGCAGCTCAGGACAGACATTCATCACGTATTTGACAGGCTGCTCGACCTGTCCTTGAGGCCTACACCCGAAGCCCACTTCTCTTGGGGCGGCCGAATCATTTTTAGCCTCTCTGATAGCTTCGCAGAGGCGTATTAGAGAATGTGTAGCATCTAGTCATATATTGGGCAATGGCGGGACGAGGTTTTACCCCTCGCTGTCTCACTCCTCTGTAACGTGCCGGACCGAACCTTATAAGTGGAGTGTGGGGAAAGAAGTTTAAGGTAGGCTTTATACCAAGGTGGATACGGTCGTACGCGACTGGAGAGTTGCAAACAGCAGACCGTGGGAGATGCATTCAGAAGGGTCAAAGCGTATTCTAGAAGAACCTCGGCCCGTTTAATCCCCAGCGATACTAAATCAGACATCGAAGAAGCTTTAAAAGGTTTTGATACTGAGGCTGCCCTATACAAATCTTATCTTCTCCTGTTGCCGAATGACAGGTTGGCTCGAGCAGCTATACCGAGCCTATGTACTCCGCCTCTCTTCTCCCAGACCCCACTTTTGCCCTCGACTATCGAGATCAACTCATCCGCCACTTTGTGAGCAAACATGGTTCTTCCACTGCCCTTTGACCGCTTTTTGCTTGCAGCATCGAGTATCCACATGACAGCTGTCCGTCGACGTTGTCGTAAATTCAAGGGTATTGGTATTTGCAACGCCACACCTCCGCCAGCTGCACCCCTTTGTGAACGTATACGGAGAAGCGGTGCCACGGAGTCAATCGCAAGTGTAAGGTATAGTATTGGGTTCAGAGGAAGATGTGTGGTTGGAGGGGCGCCAGGGATGAGAGGACGTCGAGGGTCAGATGTTGGTGGAGGCGCCGTTCGTAATCGTTCCAGGATCATAGCCATTCTCTGTAGACCTAGAATCAGCATACAGATCCCACATCGTGCTTGCTATGTTTCCAAAAAGCCGGTGAAGAGCAGAGAGACCGACGGGCGTACCCTCTGCGCTATACTTTTCTTGCCATCTTGCATTAGGAGATTGGTGACCTGTTCCACGATTGGATCATACCGGTGCTTGAGATGCGAATTGCTTGGGAGTGGTAGTGCTGGCAGCCCAAAAATCTGGCCGGGAGGTTGCGATTCTATAGATTTGGCATCGAGCATTGATATCGTCTGCGAGTTGAGGATCTCTGTGGACTCTGGGGTTTCAATTGCCTGTGTCTCCGCCCATCGCCTAGCCGAGGTGGAGTACGATCTTGTTCCCTTCAGGGCGGACGACTTAGAGTCTTCTTTCATCACTTCCGGTACCTTCTCTTGAGCCTTTTCGTCACGTTTAAGTACCTCCAGAACTATCGTTAGCAAAGACCCCAAGACCATGTAGACGACATCGAATTCAAATCGCACCTCGGAGACTGGTGTACTTTGGTCCAGGTCAGGTCCTCCTTCGCCAGTAATTTGACCCATATCAGCTGCCTCCTCACTCACGTGTGGTAGCTGTTGCTGGTTTGGGCCATCGGGTTGCTCTGCTTCTGGTAGAGGCTTCTCGTTCGCCGTAATGCTTCTCCTTTGCGGAAGGCGAACGCATAGCGGTATATGATTTGTGGAAAAAGGTAGAATTCGTGATCTTGAAGTAATTGACCGACCCGACTGGAGGAGCCTGATTCGTGTTTGCATTTTGGATTGTTTTGCAAATACATTGGTATATTGCGAGTCTCGAGATGCTACACTAGGTAGGATACGGCTAAGGCCCGATAAGGTTAGATCAAAGTAGAAGTCTCTCAAGCGTCCATGCTTGCCATGCTCTTCACGAGGGCATCTCTTCATACTTCACACTGCATTCCTCTCTCACAGCTGGACTACCAATGGCTTACTTTGAATCTGTTCAGAGCCCTGCATTGACCCTAAACTAGAATAACAGGACTGCGGATCTTGTTCTCTCCATTTGGCCTTACACTATGTGTGGGTCTCAGAAAGAAAGATAGATGAGTCAAAATTTGATCCATCTTCCACGATACTTCTGCTCTCATGTATTTTGTTGTTCTATGTATTAATTCTTGATTGAAGTTTAAGTTCGCAAAAGAATATAAAATCAGATATTTGTAAGACTTTGATTCGTAGATATCGTCCACTCCTCGCACAGTTCGGCCATCGCCCATTTGCTAGATATCTGATATGGCTCCTGGGATCGTCGCTCCCAATCCGGCCATTCCGTCTCAGACGGCACTGTCTCTGCAATCACTTACAGATTCTTACGATGACACATTACGATTCTATTTGAATGGCAGCAAAGTTGTGATCGACTCTACATCCATCGATCCTGAGATCACACTGCTCGAATATCTCCGGGGTATTGGGTTGACAGGGACGAAACTCGGCTGTGCTGAAGGAGGCTGTGGTGCCTGCACAGTTGTGATATCTCAGATGAACCCAACAACAAAGAAGCTATATCATGCGTCAGTCAATGCGTGCCTCGCGCCTCTCGTCAGTGTCGACGGCAAGCATGTCATTACGGTGGAAGGTATTGGAAATGTCAAGGACCCACATCCTGCTCAAGAGCGGATAGCGATGGGTAGTGGTAGCCAATGCGGGTTTTGCACACCTGGCATAGTGATGAGCCTGTACGCCTTGTTGCGAAATGACACAGATCCGACGGAGCTCGAAGTTGAAGAAGCTTTTGATGGTAATCTTTGTCGATGCACAGGCTACCGTCCAATTCTAGATGCGGCGCAAAGCTTCAGTAAAGGCAAAGCGTGTGGCAGATCGACAGCTAACGGTGGCAGCGGTCGCTGTATGGAGAATGGAAACGGTACGAAGGATGGCTGTGGCACCAGCACCAAAAACGTAGCAAATGGAGACAAGCCCGCAAAAGGGTTCACCCCCCCAGCTTTTATTGAATACAACCCAGACACTCAACTGATCTTCCCTCCTGCTCTGACTAAGCACCAGTTCAAGCCACTCGCATTTGGCAACAAACGTAAAAGATGGTACCGACCGGTGACCATGAAGCAACTGCTCGAGATTAAGAGCGCTTATCCCTCAGCCAAGATTATCGGTGGTAGTACTGAAACACAAATTGAGATTAAATTCAAAGCTATGCAGTATACCGCTTCTGTCTATGTGGGTGATATCGCTGAACTCCGGCAGTACAGCTTTCAAAACGATCATTTGGAAATAGGGGGTAACGTTGTCCTTACAGATCTCGAGGATATATGCTTGAGAGCTGTTGAACACTACGGTCCCGTCAAGGGCCAGCCTTTCAAGGCAATTCATAAGCAGATACGATATTTTGCTGGAAGACAGATTCGCAATGTTGGTACACCCGCTGGTAATCTCGCTACAGCGTCACCTATATCGGATCTGAACCCTGTATTCGTTGCAACGGGCACCGTATTAGTGGCCAAATCACTGGATAAGGAGACTAAAATACCAATGTCCCAATTCTTCAAGGGGTACAGAACGACAGCATTGCCTCCAGATGCAATCATCGTAAGCCTACGAATTCCTATCGCTGCTGGTAAAGGAGAGTATCTCAAGGCATATAAACAAGCCAAACGTAAAGATGATGATATTGCGATTGTCAACTCAGCTCTGCGTGTCTCGTTAGATGAGAGTCATCAAGTCAAAAGCGTGGACCTTGTCTATGGTGGGATGGCAGCCACTACTGTTGCAGCCAGGGATGCCAGTACGTATCTGAGAGGAAAGCAATGGACAGATCCGAAGACCCTGGAAGGAACAATGAATGCTCTAGAGAAGGACTTTGACCTCAGATTCGGAGTACCTGGAGGCATGGCTACTTACCGCAAGTCGCTCGCTTTGGGTTTCTTTTATAGATTCTACCACGAAGTGCTCTCTGAGCTGCAAGTCAAACCATCAAATGTCGACGAAGACGTACGAGGAGAGATCGAACGTGAGATATCGACAGGTAAAAAGGACCACGACGCTACGGTTAAGTATGAGCAAAGGGTACTAGGTAAAGCAAATCCCCATGTGGCAGCGCTCAAGCAATGTACTGGTGAGGCGCAATACACGGATGATATACCTGTGCAGAAGAATGAGCTTTACGGGGTCATGGTTCTATCAACCAAGGCCCATGCAAAAGTCCTGAATATTGATCCTGAACCTGGCTTAGATCTTCCTGGAGTGGTTGAGTGGGTAGATCACCATGACCTGCCCAACCCCGAGGCAAACTGGTGGGGCGCGCCAAATTGTGATGAGACATTCTTTGCGCTGGACCAGGTGTTCACAGCAGGTCAACCGATTGGTATGATCCTTGCAGATTCAGCTAAACACGCCGAAGCTGGAGCCCGCGCTGTCAAGATTGAATACGAAGATTTATCGGCAATCTTTACCATTGAGGAGGCCATTGCCAAAGAGAGCTACTTTCCCCACTACAGATATATAAACAAAGGGCTTGGTAAGGACGGACTGACTGATGAAACGGCTTTTGAGAAAGCCGACCACGTGTTCTCCGGAATTGTGCGCATGGGAGGGCAAGAGCACTTCTATCTCGAAACCAATGCATGCGTTGCTATACCGAAGCCCGAAGATGGAGAAATGGAAATCTACAGCAGTACGCAGAACCCAACGGAAACGTAAGTTGCAACCCTACTGGATCCAATACAAAACTGACAAGAATGCAGCCAGTCATACGTGTCACAAGTCACAGGTGTCCAAGCCAATAAGATCGTTTCGAAAGTCAAACGCCTGGGCGGTGCTTTTGGCGGAAAAGAGACGAGGTCAATTCAACTTGCGGGCATTTGTGCTGTCGCCGCCAAAAAGACAAAGAGGCCAGTCCGATGCATGTTGAATCGTGATGAAGACATGATGACATCTGGTCAACGTCATCCATTCCTGGCTAGATGGAAGGTCGCTGTCAACAAAGATGGCAAATTACAGGCTCTGGACGCGGATGTTTTTGCAAATGCAGGGTGGAGTCAAGACCTCAGCGGTGCTGTCGTTGATAGGGGCCTATCCCATATCGATGGGTGCTACTTGTTCCCAAACGTCCACGTTCGAGGCCGCATTACCAAGACGAACACGGTATCGAACACGGCCTTTCGCGGTTTCGGAGGACCACAAGGGATGTTCATCGCAGAGACATACATGGAAGAGATCGCGGATCATCTGAAAATGCCTGTGGAGAGGCTCAGAGAGATCAATATGTATAAGCCAAATGAGATCACACATTTCAACCAAGAACTCAAAGACTGGCATGTTCCACTGATGTACAAGCAGATTATGGAAGACGCAGACTACATGAGACGCAGAAAAGCAGTAGATGATTTCAATACCCAGCATAAGTGGAAGAAACGAGGACTTGCCATCATCCCTACAAAGTTCGGCATATCCTTCACGGCCATCTTCCTTAATCAAGCCGGAGCTTTAGTCCACCTCTATCACGATGGGTCCGTCCTAGTCGCTCACGGTGGTACAGAGATGGGTCAAGGCCTCCACACCAAGATGACCATGATCGCAGCACAGGCACTGGATGTCCCCCTCGAAGACGTCTACATCTCCGAGACAGCCACAAACACCGTCGCCAACACCTCCTCCACCGCCGCCTCCGCCTCAAGCGACCTCAACGGCTACGCCATCCTCAACGCCTGCGAACAACTCAACGAGCGCCTAAAACCCTACAAAGAAAAACTCGGCAAAGACGCCCCAATGAAAGACCTCGTCCACGCCGCCTACTTCGACCGCGTCAACCTCTCCGCCAACGGTTTCTACAAGACTCCCGACATCGGCTACGTCTGGGGTCCAAACACAGGCCAAATGTTCTACTACTTCACTCAGGGTGTTGCGGCCGCCGAAGTCGAAATCGACACGTTGACAGGCGATTGGACCTGCCTGCGTGCAGATATCAAAATGGACGTCGGCCGCTCCATCAACCCAGCTATCGACTACGGCCAGATCGAAGGCGCCTTCGTCCAAGGTCAAGGTCTCTTCACGACCGAAGAAAGTCTCTGGCACCGCGCCTCCGGCCAGCTCTTCACAAAGGGCCCCGGAACCTACAAGATCCCTGGCTTCAGAGACATACCGCAGGTGTTCAACGTGAGCTTGCTCAAGGATGTGGAGTGGGAGCATTTGCGGACGATACAGCGATCACGCGGGGTGGGGGAGCCGCCGCTGTTCATGGGCAGTAGTGTGTTTTTTGCGATCCGGGATGCGTTGAAGGCGGCGCGGAGGCAGTATGGGGTTCAGGATGTGTTGGGGTTGCAGAGTCCGGCGACGCCGGAGAGGATCAGGGTTAGTTGTGTGGATCCGATTATCAAGCGGGCGCTTGTGGAGCCGAGGGAGGGGGAGAAGAGTTTTTTTATGTCGATTTGAATTTATCATGGTGGAACGGTTGGGAATTTGGGTGCTGGGAGGATTGTAGTAAGATTGTTTCATGACGATGTTGATGATGATAATGATAACGATATACACACACAACCATAACAACGTCCACGACTATACAACAAATCTTCATACCTCGTTGGACTTACACTCGTTACCATTTCTTGTACTGTCTTTGATGACGTCCGTGTTGCATGCTGGTCTAGCAATAAATCCATCCGCCCCAAATCAACTCGAAGCTACTTAGGTGTTCGGCTTGTACGTCTGTTGAACACACCAAGTCTGATAGACTTGACTCGCTTAACATGCTTCAAATATATCATACCACTGAAAGGTCAGCCTTTCCTTCGAATCTCCATTCCGTCTTGGGGCCTAGAGCCCAGCGAGAATAATGTAGTTTAGGGCAGCGGCATGTGGATAGCATTGCGCCAATGCATAGTCTGAGATAACATCGACTGAGCACACTCATTGACTCCATATAAGTCCTGTCTCGAAATGGGAATAATGCCATCAGAATATACAGAACTCAGTCGTGGAAGGGATCACGTCCGCTACGTGACCCATACTTTGGTTTACAGTCCAGCCGAACGCTAGAACAATAGTTAAGGCCATACTCACTGTTTCCCATTGAGCGTAAGTCACGAAAAATTGTTCAGAGACGGTCTCCAGCACTGATGGTAACGTCGATTCCTTCAGCATTTGCAACGTTATTTTATCGGAACCCTGTCTCAATGGCAAGTAGGAAGCTCTTGAGCCTTGCTAAACATGCTTTCGTCTCGCGACGAGTATTGACGATTGTCCTGTCGCTGACCCGTTCTCTGAATACAAAATGGGAGGAGCATCTCTCTTATGTGGCAACGCTTCGAACAGCATATACCAAATTGGTCCACCATATTACTGTGCGATTCATTGCCGTAGACTGTAAATAGTATCCAAACCCCATATATTGTGCGGAGATGTTTATGACGCAAGGCCTATGCATGAGCAGAAATGTTGGTAATAGTCTCCTGGTGCTGAAAGCGGAGGGTATTATCTCCATGAATGTCTCCACGACCACCGAGTACGCGAAGGAAGAGTAGTTCATTATCGAGTACACAGCTCAAGCACAGGTACAGCAAGCGCGATAGCTGAGTTGAAAGTCTTTTTGAAGTGCTTCATGATCGTGGTATGACGCTGGATAATTCTCCACGGACACTGGAAGACGAAACTTGGGAGGGGCAAGCCATACTTGGAAGACCGCTTGTTTGTGCGTATTGAAGATTTGAAACTCCCTTTATATCTATAGGTCCGTAAACCAATGATGTGACCGTTGACTTCGCCCGACCCTCATTGCAATCATACAGCGCATGCCATCTTAAAAACTGCTCTGCTGCTGCTAGAAGTTTCAGCTGAGTCCACTGCAGTGTTGACTAGATTCAGACCTACCTTGACAGTCCGTAGACTTATGGAATCATCGACCTGCTCACCGAAAAATTTTACGCTCGCGGCAACTCCGTACACTGCGAAGCTTCAATTCGTTTCGTCACCTTTGGGCATCAAAAATCCAGTATTCAACTCCCAATCCTCAGAATGCAAAAAGCGATGTTAACCAATACACCCGTCACCACTCCAACCTGTCTCCTCTTGCTCCACACACCTTCCTCCCTCACCAACCAGACAATGGCCCCCACAGCCCAGAAGAACCCCATGATGTTGCCCCACAGCATATCCTCCAATCCACCCCCAGCCTCGTCATCTCCCCCTGCCCCACCTCCATTGGCACCCCCATTCTGAGGAGTCCCAGCATCTAGCCAGCGCTCTTCAAGCTGCCGCATCTCAATTGGCGATGGCATCGTATCAGGCGTATGCGTATGTGCCTGCACGGCTAGGAATTGAGAGCGTAGCGAAGTGACCTCGGCGACTGATAAGCCCGCAGACAGGAGGCGATCGAAGCCTTGAGGCGCTGGCTGGACGCCATCATCCACTGCTGCTGCATGATCGTGCGGCCTAGTATCTGCCTGGCGAGGTGATTCAGAGTCTAGCGCAGTAGCAGCTTTCGCCTCTTTCTCAAGCTCAGCGGCTGAAAGTTGAGTCTCTGTGGAGAGTGAGCAGTGGATGTATAGTTGCGCGGGTGATTTGCCGGTGGGCGAGAGGCGCAGAGACTTGCTAATGGGTATGTTCGAAGGGAGAAGAGCCCCAGAATAGATCAGGCGTAGAGGGGAGGCCGCAAAGGCTGGTGGCAGGTGTGGGCGAATGAGGGTGGAGAGGGTGATTGGGGTGGTGGTGCGGGGAGAGGGAATGGTAAGGGGGAGGTCGGGGATGGAGGTCGTGAATCGTATTACGAGCGTGAGAGGCGAAGAGGAAGGGGGAGGAATTGAAGAACTCATGATGAGCAGTGGCTTCGGTGGTATCGCAGACGGTAGCCTCCCTCCTGGGCAACGGTGTTGGTGACGAAAGTTTTGAAGAAATTAATTCTTTCAATTTCAACCGCGTCGCCAAATTCACAGAATCTCACCAAGCTCGCCGTTTGGTACATGTCGCGTCCCACGGACCTCCAGGTGATATTCAACGCTGTCTAAATCTCGTGGTCCTCTCGGTACAGCCCAAGAATCCTCCCACGATGGTCACAATCAGCGAGGTCAAGGGCAACTCGCGCGAGAACCGCACCTCAGCGCATACGCATATCAAAGGCCTCGGGCTAAAGAGCGATGGCTACGCAGAAACGAACGGAGCCGGCTTTGTGGGTCAAATAGCAGCGCGAGAAGTAGGTGAAGGCTAGGTCTCAGCTTGGAAGCATTCGATTACCTTTGTAGCTAATAGTAGATCAGGCATGTGGTGTTATTGTCGATCTGATCAGATCGAAGAAGATGTCAGGACGTGCAGTCTTACTAGCAGGGGGCCCAGGTACAGGGAAAACAGCTCTGGCTTTGGCAGTGTCGCAGGAGCTTGGAACTAAGGTGCCCTTCTGCCCTATCGTGGGCAGCGAAGTCTATTCGGCGGAGGTTAAGAAGACGGAGGCTTTGATGGAGAGCTTTCGAAGAGCTATTGGTAGGTTACCAAGCCTAGCACCGGCGCATTATTCTGACAAGGACCCTAGGTCTACGAGTGCGAGAAACAAAAGAGGTCTATGAGGGAGAGGTCACGGAACTCACGCCTGAAGAATCAGAGAACCCTTTGGGAGGATATGGGAAGACAATAAGCCATCTCCTGATCGGTCTCAAATCATACAAGGGCACGAAGAAGCTACGACTCGATCCGTCAATATACGAAGCCATACAGAAAGAGCGAGTCACCGTTGGGGATGTGATCTATATAGAAGCCAATACGGGAGCCTGTAAACGAGTAGGACGATCTGACGCATACGCTACAGAGTTCGATCTGGAGGCAGAAGAGTACGTGCCGATACCCAAAGGCGAGGTGCACAAGAAAAAAGAGATCGTTCAAGACGTCACGCTGCACGATCTGGACATTGCGAATGCAAGACCACAAGGGGGACAAGATATCATGAGCATGATGGGACAGCTGATGAAGCCGAAGAAGACCGAGATTACTGACAAGCTGCGGGAGGAGATCAACAAGGTTGTCAGCCGGTATATTGATCAAGGAGTAGCCGAGCTTGTACCCGGTGTGCTGTTCATTGATGAGGTTGGTCGACTCTATCTCCGGGACTTCAACCCCTGACGATTGCATCTAGGTACACATGCTCGACATTGAGTGCTTCACTTACCTGAACCGTGCCCTCGAATCAGCCATCTCACCCATTGTCATCCTGGCCTCAAACCGTGGCAAATGCACCATCCGTGGCACTGAAGATATAGTCGCTGCTCATGGCATTCCACCAGATCTCCTCGCCCGGATTCTGATAATTCCGACCACCACCTACAATCCAGAAGAGGTCAAGACCATCATACGGCTGCGGACTAGGACAGAAGGGCTCGCAATAACTGAACCAGCTCTTGAGAAGATATCCGAGCATGGTGTCAATGTCAGCTTACGATATGCGTTGCAACTTCTCACGCCGGCGAACATATTGGCAAGGGTCAACCACAAAAAGGAGATCGACGTCGACAACGTCGCTGAGTGCGAAGACTTATTCATCGATGCGAAGAGGAGTGCTAGTATTGTCAACGCCGGAGATAATTTTATATCGTGACGGACCAAGCAATTCCGCTCATCTACTATTTTCTTGTTTGTAAAAATATATTGATCGAGTCGCCTGGAAAGCGATCTACTGAACACATGTCGGACATCCACCGGCAATGTCTGTACAGAGATACACAGATGAACTCAACCATGTATGGTGTACGAGAGCAAAAGCTTCCGGTGTCCTCGGCTGTTGGATAACAGGGAGAGGCGTAAAATCAAGGGGGGATATCAGGATTAAAGAACGGTTTCGACCTGATTGCCGCTGCAAACTTGCTAGCATGCAATCCATTGGCATTGCTGTAAGCTGCTTTCGGTATGTGATGGAAACATAGCGTTTCAAAGAAAGGTATGGGCGTGCTATGGCCGTCAACCAAAGCTTGACAAGCGAGCCACGGCCACGGTGATCCGTCCAAAGCAAGAGTCCTTTCCCAAATGGCCATAAAATTCTTCGGCGCTTGGCTAACAACGAGCTTGCGAGACGTGACTCTTCATGAATGTCTCTGAAGTTCATGTTCTCGAACGCCAGCCATGCATTGTGTCTCAGGGTATCATCCGTCCTACATAGTGAAAAATCAGCAGACAATAGTATTAGTTCTTCCCAAGAAAACGCCGTTCTACTCCTCTCACGTCTTCTGCCCCTCCCTGCACTCCGTTCTAGCGATATCCTCAATCTCCCTCCTCAGCTCCTGTACCACCCACACCACCAGTCCATCCAACCCACCCTTAGATTCCAGCGGCCCAATAATCGTATTCCCATAAATATCCGCCACAGTCCTCTCAATATCGCCCTCGACATCACCATCATGAAACATCCACCCATGTTCCTCAACAAAATTGGGCCAAACGATCTTGTCAAAATATCCAGGCGGATCCTGCCAGAAACCCTCAAGCGTCACATAACCATTCCTACTCTCCCTCCTCCTCTTAGCATCCTCGTACCTCGTTCGAAGTAGAATCCGAATATCGAAAATAGAAGACGACATCTGCCGTACGCTTCTACCAAACAAAAGGAATCCATCTACAATAACTACCCTCCTCCTCTGGAACATCTCCGGCCATGCCTCAACCTCTATCCTCAAGTTCTCGACTACCTCCCCACTCACACCTTTCTCCATAGGCGCATGAACACCATTTTCTACCCCACCCTGATGCACAAGGTCCTTCGGCACATCTCCCCCACCCTTCACATCCCGAAGCACCGCCCACAATCTCTCGAAATCAAGCGACTCGGCGCAATCCCAATCTTGCAAGCCCTCCCTCAGCGGTATCTGCGCATCGGTTTTGTAAAAGTCGTCTGCGTGTACAATGATTGATGTTGGGAAGATGGTGGAGAGAGCGTTTGCAATGGTGGTCTTGCCGGAGGAAGTGGGTCCGGAGAGGGCGAGGAGAAGCGGGGCATCATTTCCTTTGTGTGAGATGGAGGTGGGGTGCTTGGTGTCTGGCATCAAGGGTAGTATAATGGAGGACGCGCATAATCCCTTTGTGCAAAGAAAGGGAAAGATAGGTAGGATACGCAATCGAAATGCAAAGCTGACTCTTGGAGTATCTTAGGATCTTGGTGCCATAAAATAATCTACGATCTACAAGAACCTCAATACCTGTACCAAAGAGAGTAGAAGCTTGATCAACTTCGAGAACTTATTGATTAAGCCATCATATTCGGTATTTAAGTCGAAGTCATAGGAGGTAGGTACTCACGTACTGATGGTGAAGGGGGGTGGGTATATAGAACAGAATACGCTAATGAGCTCAATAGCTTGGCGTACCATACTCTCGGGCTCGACCTTCCAAGGGAGATAGGTCTACTACTACACAGTATGTGATACCTCTCTTCTCTATCATGCAGCTCCTCAACTCGTATGTCCGTTCTCACTATGGCAATATCTCATCATGGATCACTCTTGACCGTCACAAAGTAGCGAACCAAGTTGTTGATCTGCCATTCAATACTCTATACTTCGGGCATGCAAACTACCAGGCACCCCAAGCTGTCGCTCAAAGCATGGATTGATGCCGTAACAGCTACGGGAGCACTCGTCGGACTTTTGTTGAAAGCCAATTTTGGGCGCCAGCGTATCATACTCCCACCTAATAACCCGGGGATATCTCGAATACACCTATTCCTCTACATATTCACTTGGAATCATGCCAAAACCATGAACAAAATACTGCGTCTTTGTAATCGCAGCATTTTGACATCAAGGGGTAAATCAATGCTTCCCACCTTAAAAGAGGAAAATATACTTTGGTCAAGGCTCTTCCCTAAGGATATCTGCCTTGGTGACGTTGTGAGTGCCATGAATCCACGGGATCCCTCCAGTAGTACGGGTGTAGTAAAGAGAGTGATGGGCATCGAGGGACAGTCTTTCACCAAGAAAATGTACCGAGAGCGAGTCGTGGTATGGATCAATCACTATGATCTAAAGGTAGTATCCCACTAATGTTATCTAGATACCACCAGAGCACTTCAAACTACTGGGAGACAACGAACCCCTCTCGGGGGATTCGAGAGAATATGGTGCGGTGCACAGGTTGTTGATTACGACGAAGGTTCTATCTGCGTGGACCCCGCAAGGCTGGAAGAGAATAATCCATAGCCCCATGACACCTTATGAGAAGAGAAGGAGACCTGTGACTCTGCCTGCGATAGATCTTCGGTCGAAGGGGACTCCGGTGCCATTGGTGAAGAAGCGCCTCGAGAACCAGACCTCAGCCATGGCACAACGCCATCCTGAGACTCGCCCTCCTCCGGCAAGAAGAGGTTATACAACCACTACAAGATCAACCCTCTACAAATTACCCTATAAAAGTTACTTTCATAGATTGAAATGACAGCGGCTTACCCAATTTTGTATACGTGGATTTTGGAGAAAGTTGAACAGATCTGATCCGGATCTCGCCTACATCAGAGTACCTGCCTCGCCGTTAATAGGTGGCAGCGAAGCTACTTTGGACGCATTCTCCTGTCATGCATCAAAAAGTACTTCTTAAACAATACTCCAGCATATTCAGAAACCTTGACATATAGACGACGTCATCCTTTCTCCTCGTGACTTTTGCTGCTAGTGGACATATATGTCTAGAAAGAAGCTCACATCAAAGCGCAATCACATCATTGAGTCACTACCTTCAGCCATAGCGATTCGGACAATTCATGTTGTGTGGCACGATCTTGCCACACTGAGTTTTAGACCGATATGGGCTCCATATTCCGGTAGAAGTCATGCATAGATGGTCATATCTATGTACTTTCTCTCAGCCCGCGCTGCTCTCCTTATTTCATCAGGGTCACTGGGCTTTCTGTTGATATTGCGACCAATAACCCAGGCGACAAAGTATGATACGAAAGATCCGTCTCTCTTCATTGAGTATCTTTGAATTTGTCATGTTCTATCTACTGAAGTTCCTCCGACTGGATGACACATGGGGGGAGTGCGGTCACGTATCAAAACATCCAGCGGATTCTGAATTTCATACGCACTGAGCCTTAGATTGGCGCTATGGGCTATCGTCGGAAGCTAGGAATACATACTACTTTTGTACAATCATCTGGCGTCAAGCACGACGCAGTCCTGAAGTCTGCGACGCGGCTACTGAGTACATCCAAACCGCACCAGTTACACCAAGCTCAAACATCAAAAGCCGGCCTTCCGTCCCCCGCTCCATGATAGCAAAGTACCATCTCGAGACTGATCTCGGTGAACAGCTTTGGCAAGGCCTTCAGGCTCAAAACCCGCCTTTCCCGCTCTGTTCTCATGAGAAGTTTCCGATTGAGGTAGGGTGGTATATTATACGTCATGGCATCAAGGGCACTGATTCCAGTGAACGAAATGCTTCCCAAGGGCCACGAATACTGCACTCAATAGTCGCTGATAATCCATTGGCTATATCACAGATGTTAATGGTACCATTTACGAACGGATCTTCTCAAAATGTTTAAGAGATGAGTTCGTGCGAAAGCAGACGGACTCTCCGATACATATGATCTGTTTCGTCAGATGTTGTAGAAAGAGAAAACATAACTGCTAATGTGAAATCAGGTGAACAGGAACGATAGGTATCGTGCTATGTAGATTTTCCCACAGAAACTCGAATGCCGGGTACGCGAGATGTTGTGGGAGATGCTACCTCGATCATTCTTATATTATCATAGGTAGGTAGGGAGACTTCTTTCAACTAAAAACACACCACTATCATCTTTCCATGTACTACCGAGCTATTGTGGAACAAATAAGAACTCTCGCGTAGGTTGGTATGATATTTCTTTCCTAGTATGGCGGTCTCGTGTATACGGCATTTTGTCTGATTAGATTGAGGTTGTTTGGCACTTGAAGGTGATGAGATTGCTGCACGGCGAGCTGGTAGCGTGTGTGATTCTGGAAATAGTATTGAGAGCGGTTAGGGTGTATGTGCTATTTTGTTCTATTTGTTGTTATGGTATTTTCTCAATGAGAAAGAGATTTTCCTGGTGAGTAGTATGTTGTATATCGTCCGCTTTTCGGATCAAGCTTCAATTCTCTGGTATCCTCTTCCCTCGCATCGCGACGTTCAATCTTCGTGGTGCGAAACGGACAAAATGGCGAGAAAATGAGGATCGCGCGACAGCAGCAACCACAATACTCATATTCAGCTGTTAAGAGAACAAGAAATCCGCTATGAATGACATGGGGTATCTAAGGAGACGATCCGTACTCAAACACGAGGCTATAACCTGATATCGTACCAATCCATTTCCCACCTAAGTCTCTCATAGATACTAGTGTCTTGATAAAATTGACCGTTCAAAGCAACATCACTGTGAGAAACTCCAGCCAGCGACGGTATGTTGGACAGATCAGGCTTTGGGACACGACGAGATGTTGCTGCTCCGAGGAATCGCGCTGATATCTATGCGCGGCCTGTCTTGTCTTGTCGTCGTTGATCCCAATCCCCTCCTACCATCCCAAAAACTACTTAAATTTCTCGAGCTGTGCCATACTCCTAAAGATATTTCCCGATCATTTCACCAATTACATGAGGAGGAGATGTCGCCGAGGCGGCGTAAGGTACTGTTCGCTTTCATGGCGTCCATTGCCAGCTATAGTAGACAGAACGAGATGGCGGCGGCGCCATGCGAGACTATTATCGTGCTCAATTTTTCTGGAGGAGGCTGGGTAGGCTGGTTGATGTAGTCTGTCATGCCGATGTATTCGTGCATCGTTTTTAGTCAATAGTCAGCCGTGACAGGTAGGACATGTAATTGGAGAGTATAGACCGGATATTGAATCGTTCCACATTGAATTTACTGGAAGTAAGCTTATTGTGAAGGAGGAGGTGCCGGCCTGATGATTGATTGCTATAAGCTTGAAGGAACACTCTGGACGACGGCGTTGTAGGAAGTGTGTGCTGTACCCTAGGTTCTAAGGTCCCATTCGATAGGAAGAATAGAAGGTAATGTGCAAACGGGCTAACACCCTGATATGACGCCAACGAGGGTGATCCTGAATCTTGCACACCTATCTTTGCAAACGATCAGCTGGAAAGCATTTATTATTATTATGATGCACGAAAGTCTGTGCCTCTTCGCCATAGAGATTCCAAAGCTCTGTTATAGTGGGAAACACCATCGCTCATTTGTCTTCCTCTGTCAGGTTCTGGCTGCAATAATCTCGTAGTCTCTTTGCTATCGCTTCGTGAAACTATTCTTTCTTGCATACGCATTTTCTTCTGGTTCACCCCGACGAGATGTTTACTCGTCACTTGATAGTTGATGTTAAGTCTTTGAGTTGGCGCACGGATAGATATCGCTCTCCCTCTCCTGGATATTCCTCGTAACTGTGTCTCCATATACCGTGAAACTATTGATGTCAAGAAATTGGTCCTAAGGAAAGGGGCGATCAATTAGGTAGGTCTCATACTCTTGTCCTCTAGTCGGTATCAATAATGCCAACATGTGCCTCGTCCAGGCGCATCCACCTCAGCTGCTCGGTGTCAACAGACATAAGATACATACTTGTACCAAAGTTCTATAAGGACCGGTCACGGTCAAATAAAAGTCATTCGAGAATTCTCCACGATTCACTAGCATCTTCTCCGTCTCAATGCCTCTGACTTTTCAGATCATGATAAGCGTACGGGTGCACCGAAACGAGACCTTCTCGGCCTTTCGCCATCTTGTAAGACCTGTCCTCCTCTGTTTCTGCGCGAGGAAGCAGGCGCTCGTGGTGCTCAGGGTAGAGGCCGTCACTTACACTACTATAGTGATCTCTCTCTTCTCCAGTTATACTACCGTATTCCTCTTTGATAGCGGCGAGCTTTGCGTAATATAATCGTCGTGCTACGTTTGTGGGTTCGGTCTCTGTGTGGTAGATTTTGTGTAGTCGCTCTCGATCACTGCCTAAGGGGAAATAGGGCTTTCCTGGCCTAGGATGACTTCCATCCGGTCCTAGGCCCTCTTCGCGACCGTATCTTTGTACGTGGCCTTTGGTATATTGCTCTGCCGTCCCTCTATATCTAGGATTGTCCCTATGAAGTGAGGCTAGGTTGCGATTACGACTACCCGGACCGGCACTACTATACCTAGGGTGACCTTGTATAGTATCGCTTACTGAGTCTATTGTTGAAAGATCTATTGGGAAGAGTATGATTTTCCAGTGAGTTCCAGTGTTTTACACGAGGAATATTTTAAGAATGAGAAGTAAAGAGTTAATGTAGGTTGTCTATAGGAGTATTGTATACTATGGATCATCCACTTCGTGTAAGAGATCGACGATTGCAGATAAGGACTTATATATAGGAACTCGTGAAGAATATTATAATAAAGCGGCTGGAAAGGGAGGCTAGGTTATCTCTAGAATAGACTATACTCTTTAACCCTTAAATAAATAAGGTTAGGAGAGGCCTACCGTAGTTATAGACTAGGCTCCTGCTTATTGTACGAATAATACTAAATATAATAAGCTTAAGGTAATTACCTTAGCGGAAGTCTTAGTAATTAGTATACTATAGTAATACGGTTTATTTACCGTAATAGCATTAAGATATATATTAAAAAAACTCTACTTTTAAGTAGAGTTATAATTTATATATAACGCTAAATAAATAGTTTATTTAGAATAAATATATAAATAAGTAAACTATAACCCTAATTTTAGTATTACTAGTACTATATTAAAAACCCCTGTACCCTACGTAGGTATATAGGTAGTATACTATCTACGCTACCTACGCCGCCTACGCCCTATATCGCCTAGTCCCTTAGCCCCCTATATAGAATTTAGCTAAATTACCTATATTTAAGGTTAGATTTCACGTGACGTTAATAAGATTTATAACCTTATACTCTTAAGTAGTAGGCTTAGTAGCCTTAGTAGTAATTTAATTAGAGACGGTATTAATCTAGAAGCGTACTAGGCTAAAGTACGTAATCGGGGCCCCCCTAGTCGGCAAGCTCCTAGGGGTAATTAGCTACTCGTCGTTACTAGTTAAATAACATTTCTAGGATATAGATATATCCTTTAATTATAATCTTCCTATCTTAAAAGGGTTAGATTATATACTTTAAATAACTTATAAATTATATATTTTTTTAATTTAATAAGTTATTTTTAGATTATTAAGCCGTATATTTTACTTTAATCTACTTTCTTTATAACTTAACTTATTTCTTCTTTAACTTAAGTTTAATATATTTATAACTTTTTAAAGCTTTCTAAGTATATTTAAAAGGGTTACTATTATTTATTTTAAAAAAACTTATTTAATTAAGGCTTAATTAATTTTATATAATTTAATTAACTATTTATAAGATTTAATTTAATATTTTTTAAGTTATCTTTAATTTAAGTATTATTAGGATGTAACTAGAACGAGTTAATAGTAATTTGGTAACTAAGAGAATAAAACTAAGGAGACAAATCTATAATGCAAGTAAAAGAAGATATAGCCCGCTGCTAAGACGCTAACCCTATTAGGAGGTAATACTAATATTATATCAGGTTCGACTCGTAATATTACCCCCCCCTCTGGAAAAGGCTCGTCCCGAGCCGATTAGAAAGTGCTTAGTTTATTAAACCCCTATATAACCGATTACCTAATTATTCGCGGGTACCGCTTATAGAATTCCTCTACTATATCCTTTACGTTATTGAACTTACTAGTATCTACGTAGTACTATTTATCGTCGCGGTCGTAGCCTTACCATTTAACCTTAAATTATAGGCGTCGAGTACGGGGCTTACGCCGTGAGGATAGGATGTCGTCGACGATGAATTCGTTCTCGTCGTCGACGGTTACTAGGTTTAGCGGAGGGAGCTTTTAGCTAGGTAAAGGATCGTTAGCTAAAGGCCGTAGCTTTAAAACGTGGAAACCTTTACTTCGTTTTATACTCAGGGGAAGCTCTAACCGGTAGGACGTCCCAATCTTCTTGATGATTTTATAGGGGCCTAGCATTCGGTCTTCAAGCGACTTGGATAGACGGCCTGTTTTTATATCCTTCGACGAAACCCACACTATATCGCCGATATTATAGGATATATCCCGCCGATATTTATCCACTTAATCCTTTATTTGCTCTTAAGTAAACTTAAGGTTAGACTTGCCGTAATCTAGTAGCTCCTGTATACGCTGGCTTATGTCTTCGGCCTTAGACGCCTCTAGACGAGCCCTTGTTGACGAGTAACTAGAGGTATCTGGGCTGAAAGACATGCGGGGGTGGAATCCCTCGTTCACGTAGAACGGTGTTATTAAACTAGTAGAAGAGGTGTTATTATTATCGCTGAATCTAATAATAGGTAACTACTTCGCCTAGTCGTCTTATATATATGCAACGTATTTCCGAAGCCCTTACTTGACGTCTTAGTTAGCTCTTTCGGTTTGACCATCTATTTCCGGGTGGTAAGCGGTGGAGATATTAGCTTTAATACGAAGACGTCGACATAGTAATTACTATATATCGGAAATAAACCTAGGGTCTTGATCTAATATAATAGAGCTAGGAAGCCTATAAAGGCGGAAGATATTCCAGATTATAATCTATATAAGCTTTTCTACTAATAGTTATCCGTCGCCCCAGTGGCAGGGAATGTAGTGGCGTTCCTTTATCAAACGATCGATGACGGTATAGATAGTATTATAGCCTTCTAAGTCCGGCAAGCTTATAATAAAATCTATAGCGATATCTTGCCAGCGTTAATCAGGGATAGGTAACGGCTATAGGAGACTATTAGCTTTATTACGAGGTGCTTTACTTCGTTGACAAGGGTGATAATTACGAATGTAGCGGCGGACGTCGCTCAAGCATCCCGGCCAGTAGAAGTGTCTTTTAAGCATGTCTAGGGTTCGGGCTAAGCCTGCGTGACCGGTGGATAGTTGATTATATACCTCCTGAATCACTTCCGTACGTTGATCTCCTAGAACCTAGAGGAGTCCCTTCTTAAATAGGGCCCCGTTAACTACCCGATAATCTTCTAAACCTACGCCTTTATAACGCCTCTCGCCCTTAGAGATAGCTTAGACGAATTCTTAAAAGTCGTTATTAGCTTTATTTACGGTTAATACCCGGTTAAATAATATTTCCTCGGCGTCGCCTAGGCGGATTTTAACACGGTCGGGAGTAAGGATTATCTGGTATTAGTACTTATAACGTTCATCCTAATCGTCCACGGGGCGGGAATCAGCCCTCCTAGTCAAGGTATCTGCTTTAGTATTCTGCTTACCTGATCGGAAGATGATCTGGAAGTTGAATTTAGTAAGCAGATCTAGATATCGAGCCTAGCGGCGAGTCAACTACTTATTCTCTATAAAGGTCTTTAGGGCTTAATGATCCGTGAAGATTTAAATAAGGAGATCCGTGTGTTCTAGCTTAGGGCGCTAGTATTTAAAGCATTAAATAATCGCTAGGAGTTCCTTATCGTAGATGTGATAGTTATATTCGGCTAGGACCATGTTTTTACTATAGAAGGCTACTAGATATAACACGCCTTCGTCGTCGTACTAGGATAGGATCCTGCCGGTTACCCAGTTAGATGCGTCCGTCTCTAGGATCGACTAGTAGTTCGGGTCGAAATGGCGAAGGACTAGGGCCGATACCACATGGTCTTTAAGGGCTTGGAAGGCAGCTTGACAAGCCTCGCTCTAGACGAACGGCATATCCTTTTTCGTTAAATAAACGAGAGGTTTAGCTAGCTTAGAGAATTCCCGAATAAAACGTCGATAGAAGTTCGCGAACCCTATAAAAGCCTGAGTTTCAGTAAGGTTAGTAGGGATAGCCCATTTGACGATGGCTTCTAAGGATAGACACGGGAGGTATGGCCCTTTTCACCACAGGTGTAGCAGGTAAGGCCCTCGGATACTCCAGAAGCTGTACCCCTCGGGGAACGATCCATGCGGCGGATTGAAGTAGAGTATCTCACGGGGACTAGTGGCACCGGGGACGTTTTTCGGAAGAGCTGACGTCTAGGACGGTCGGTTTCTTTTCCACGATCTCTCTCTTCTCGAGAATAACGGCGAGCGTCGTCTATTCGAATGACGTATGCTTTCATTTCTTCAAAAGTCTTGAATTTAAAACCGAGATGATCAAGCGAGTCCTTTATATAGAAATTAAACTTCTTCGGTAGCTCCCTAAGTAATCGAGAATAGTCGAGACCTAGGGTGATAGCATAGAGTTAGGCTGTTATAATGACGTCTGCGACACGCATGCTACCCTGATTCAAGTCGTTATATTATCGCTCGATCTTCTTAAACTTATTAGGGTCTAAGAAGTGGGGTTGTAATTCCTTTAAGACCTCAAGAACCGTAGTGAAGGGGTAGCCTCCAAGAATATCACGTCTAGGCTCGAGAATTAGAGCTACTTTTCCGCCAGTCCTATTACAAACGTAGGTAACTTTGTGAGGCTCGTCTCGGAAGTTACTAGTAGCCAATTTGTCGCTGATATGAAGCTTCCAAGTTTCCTAAGTAGGCTCTCGATGATACAGACGACTCGCGTAGAGACCGTTTTACTGCTTTAGATTATAGGGCTTGGATCTGGGCTTGTAGAGATTGTTGACAAATGGAATGTAGGTGCGCCCGGTGCGCTGGCTGTTATTGCTGTACCATGGCTGCTGCGGAGCCGGTACGCTGGTGCATGTAGGTAGGAGAGAGGTAGGTATATAGGTGCGCCCGGTGCGCTGGCTGTCATTGCTATACCATGGCTGCTGCGGAGCCGGTACGCTGGTATATATAGGTAGGGAGGTAGGTAGGAAGGTTGGCATTGAAGCAGGCTTACTGTCGACTAGCTCATTAAAGAGGTCGGCGATTAACAGCCCTTATAGCAGGCTTACTATTTGACGGTTATACTATTAAAGCAGGCTTACTTTCCTATATCGTTTATTTCACCTCGCGGACCGGCTTGCGAGGATGAGTAATAGCTCCGTGCACTCTAGGCACTAACTCTACACTTGGAGAGTCCTTCTGCTTTCATATAGGGTAATAGGCCTACCTCCTTCGGTAGCCTATGTCGTCGTATACTCGTAGTCGACGGATGTTGTAGATGGGGAACCGATACTAGGGTTCTAACACCAAGGACTTAAGGACGCGTTAGTGCTCCTATTTCCTTAATTAATTTCTTTAAGCTCGTTCGATACGTACGAGCGATATGGTGAAGAGTTTTATTCTAATATCAGGATGTAACTAGAACGAGTCAATGGTGATTTGGTGACTAAGAGAATAAAACTAAGGAGACAAATCTATAATGCAAGTAAAAGAAGATATAGCCCGCTGCCAAGACGCTAACCCTGTTAGGAGGTAACACTAATATTATGTCAGGTTCGACTCGTAATAAGTATAATATTATTAATTTTAAAATACTTAATATAATTATATTATATCCTTTCTTTAATAAGAAAAATTAAAAATTAAAAATTAATTAAGTTAATACTATTAAGATATTAAAGAAAGGATATATATAAGATTATTAAAACTCTTTATAACTTTATTTATATTAAAATATAAATTATTATTAAGAAATATATAAAAGCGTTATTTAGCTGGTAACGACGAGTAGCTAATTACCCCTAGGAGCTTGCCGACTAGGGGGGCCCCGATTAGTAGGCCTAAGACTAAAATATAACTACTTACTTTAAGATATAATTAATAACCTTAAATATTCTAATTAAAAGATGGAATAGAGAATATTTACTCTACTACTAGTAGGATACTATACTCGTATCTACTACCGCTGAAATACAGTACCCTCAGCTCATAGACATCCGCTAAGGTAGTGACTTGAACTACCTGCTACTAGCTGAATTAGTAGGATATAGTGATGAATAGTTGATGGAACGGTTGATTGTCTAGCTATGGACACGTTGGCTATTTGTAGTCCATGCCAAGCATATAGGGCTGATACTGATATCCAACACTCCCCTTCAGTGGAAAGACCTGATATGC